>Ga0209700_100923_pt1 | contig 59127 bp, 26 predicted proteins | sample SiratroredBW_FD_187528 | JGI IMG/M metagenome (GOLD analysis project Ga0209700, IMG submission 187528) | Root nodule microbial communities of legume samples collected from California, USA - Siratro red BW (SPAdes) (version 2) | ecosystem: Host-associated > Plants > Roots > Nodule | place: USA...
ATATATATATATATATATATATATATATATATATATATATATATATATATATATATATATATATATATATAGTAAGTCAGAATGACAGCAAAAAGTTGAGCACCACAGAATGGAAAGTGGAATATGACACAAAAATGTTGGGGCACGGTGGAAAAAACCCAACCTGGTACACTAATCCAAGTCAAGGTTACGTGACATATTTATAGCCATGAACCTATATTCCATTGTGAATAGTGTGGAACAGTAGAAAATAGGTATACATCCATGAAAATAAATAAAAGATTGAGCACATCAGATTTGCACCTCTACTAAGTCCACTCGTATATAACAAAGGTATAAGGCAAACGCATTTGGCACGAGATGTGGTAGTGATTTTTAGTATTTGAAAACGTTAGAAATTCAAGCTTAAGCGGAGAGTCCTATTAAATGATCAACAATATGTAAGGAGAAAAATCTTTAAATTTATTGTTTTATGGTTTTAGGTTTGAAATGTTATCATGGATATAAGATGAATCTTCTCAATATGTATGAACTCTCCTTTTTTACGAGAACAACTTTAGGTTATAGAAGATTAAGATGAAAATTCTTTTGATACAATAGGCCTTGAGGAGGTAGAAAATCTTTTGTTGTATGTTTGATCTTATGGGTTTATCTCATAGATTAAAGTTTGAGACTAATAAATATGTGTCCAGTAGACTGTTTGAGTATGTTCATGCATATCGTTGAAGTTTAAACAACTTTACTGTATGAAAACTTGGAAGAAATTGTCTGCATACAACCTAAGAGTTTGTTGAAGGTCAAGGAATTGTGTGTGACATGCATTACTTGAAACATAATTCATGATAGTAGTACTAGAGGTTTAATGACTTCGTGATTTTAGAGGATTAGTATTGATAATTGTGTCCACATTTTAAAAAAGAAGAAAAGAGTGAGTTTTTCTTGCTTTTATATGTAAAAGATATTTTTATTATTAGCTAATATAAAAATGAGAGAAAACAACTCAAATAAAAATTATGTTTAAAATTTGAGATTAAAGGTCTTAGTTCCATGAACTGAATACTTGGGAAGCATACATAGAGATTAGAAAGTTGAAGTGTTATGTCTATTTTAGCAAGGATATTTGAAGAAGGTTGTTAAAATATTTAGAATGCATGTATTTAAACTTGTATGTACACCTTTGGGTTGTCATACGAAGTTCTCAATTACCCAAGTTCCTAGTTTTAAAGAAGAGAAAAGGAAGATGAACATATTCTAATGAAATAGGAAGTATGATATATGAGATGGTGTGTAGCATACCAGATCTAGCTCATGAAATTTGTTTGGTTAGTAGGTTCATAGTGCATCTTGGACATGCTTATTAGGAAACTTTGAAGTGGGTATTGAGATATGTCAACAAAATAGTATAATCTAGATTAGTATATAGACAATTTACCTTCGATGGAGAAGTTATAGAAAGGTTTGTATATGCAAACTATGTAGGTACTGCTTTGGGTCATCATACGAAACTCTAAATTACAATCTCCTAGTTTTAAGAAAGAGATAAGGAAGATGAAGATCAATTCATGTTCTAATGGAGTAGGGAGCAAGATATATGGGATGGTGTGGAGCAAACCAAATCCGGATCATGTTGTTGATGTGGTTAGCAAGTTTATAGTGAATCCTAGACACACTCATTAGAAAACTTTGAAATGAGTGTTGAGATATTTCAACAAAATAGTATCATTCAGACAAGTGTATAGACAATCTATCTATGGCGGAGAAAGTATACAAAGGCAAGTTGATTTTTGAGTATGTTTTCATGTTGTTTGGAACTTCAATGTTTTGGGAAGAAGGCTCTATGGTTAAAGGGATGATAGGAGAACCAAATATTGTGCAAGATTTTTGTTACTTTTATTGTGATAGTCAAAATGTCATACGTCTAGCTGATCATAAAATATAATGATATAAATAAACAAATTGATTTATAATATGCTTTGTTAGATATATTGTTGAGTTTGGGAAGGTTACATGATTATGAATGTAGCTTCAAAGGATAATCTTACAAAAAATTTTACAAAGTTTTTACCAAGATTGAGATTTTAAATGTTGTTTAGAGCATATTAATTTTTTATTTAAGGATAAAGGAAAGTGATGTAAGTTCTTCCATGATTTAGAAGTCAAAATGAAGAATTATGATGTATTGGTTCTAAATCATGATCGTCTAAAGTCTAAAGAATACAAAAAACTACCTAGAGTGTCTAATATATAGTGTTAAATTTAGTTAGATCGTCCATTATTTACCACATGTATTTTTTATATATGATGTTTTGTCTTAACTGTCTTAATGATTTTCTATTATTTCTTAGTTTTATAAATAGAGACATGTTATATTTTTTGAACTACATTGTGTTAAATGTATTCTTTGTACATAAAACCTTTTGATATAATACAATTTCTTTCATTCTTATTCAATTAAGGTACTTGTAGATTACTTGAATTCAAGAAAAGTTTGTAATGTCTTGTAAGGGCTCACACTTTAAGAAAATATTTAGAAATTCAAGCATGAGTTGAGAGTGTTACATTGAGTGAAGATGAACCATGTATAAAGAAAAAAAAATTATAAAATCATTATCTTAAGATTTTAAATTAAAGATAATCTCACGTTGTTTTACATAAATTAGTTCTGAAATCATTGGTATCGAATTTTTTTTATATGTATAGACTATCTCTTGAAGAACTAACATGAAGCAACAAGATTAATTTTTTTTATATGAATTGCAATTTATAATGTGTTTTTCTAGGTTAATGCACTATGTGTGGTATATATAAGTTTTGTTTCTCGTCGTGTCGTGTGGGCTAAGTTCGAGAACATGTACATGATGAGGATAAAGAGTCTTTAGGTTGCTGATAAACAAAAAGGTTGTGCACTTTAATTTGAGATGGTGGAAGTCATATTCAATACTTGAAAAAGCATATGAATATTCAAGGCTCTTGCATGTTATTTCGAGTGGGAACAATACTTTTCTCCATTATAGCATATGGGACAATTTAGCAACTCTAATCATCAATGCCAAACATTAGAGATAGGATGAATGTTACTCCAACAGTTTAATTTCCTTATTTACAAGAGAGAATTAATACTTAATACAAGAGAAAATCATTTTAAAATTTATACTAAAATTTCGTATTGGTTAATAATATAAAGTTGTTTAAAATTGTTATTGCTCAACTATATTACAGAAAATATGAACAATTAAATATTAGTTACATATAGTTAAAATTAGAAGTTAAATACATATAATATTTTAAATAAGTAATTAATGATTATAACTAGTTCGAATTATTCTAATCATCCGTACATAATTATATAATGCAAATTCATATTAATTAGTTCTCAAACAATTAACTAAAAGGATATTCTCCTAATGTGTGTCTAAAAAAGTAAAATATACAAATATTGCAAAAACCAATTTCCAAATCAAAATAAATCAAATGAAACTATATATATAGTTTCACAGATTCTTTTAGATATCAGTTTAATATTCCCTTTTTGTCAATAAGGCAATTTTTAATCCAAAAAATAATTTGTTATTTTTAATCTCAATAAGAGTCACTCACAAAAAGGATAGACATTGTAGAAAAGCTACAACCCTAATTCCATGGAGATAAAAAATATATATAAAAATATAAAAACATTGTCATTGTGGATTGAAATTTAATTGTCATTTGTCAAATGGTTGCCATTGGCTAAAGAAAGTTAAGAACACATGCAAGGAAGTGAAGGATGTACTAAACCCATAACCTTTGGAAATAAATATAGTCAACTTCTGGGAAATTCATGGGTACTTTATTGGAAGATAGTAAATTAATTAAGAAAGTGGATTTTGCTTGTATTCACACTTGCTTTTCGAAAGACAAAAACAGCATCAAACCAACCTAAGTTAACTCACTGCTTTATGTCCGCCTACTTTTAGAAAGCAAAACAATAGTCAACTTCGGGGAAATTCATAGTGAAATGTGAAGAGATCAGATCACCAACTTTAATTTAGGAATTGTTTAGAAGAAAAAGTATATAAAAGATGATTTTTTTTAAAGTTAAAATTAAAATTAATTTTATTTTTTAACACTTTTTTAGAAGTTTTTATAAAAAGCTATTGTCAAAATTGATATCTACTCCTATTAAACTGATGAAACAAAAAATAAATAAAGCCATCCAAGAAACGCATTAGAGTTGTATTTGCGTGTTAAACATAATTCCTTGGTGTTCATTGCCGACTTTTTTTTTTTTTTTTTTTTTTTTTTCTCTTCTGTCAATGAAACTCGTGTTAAATATCATTTCTTAAAGCACCTCCAAATATAATTTTTGATAAAACAACCAAACAATTCTTAAAATAAGAACGAAGATGTAACATTCTTGACCAATATTGACTCAAACAACTCTTTATTAAATACAAACCAAACGTGGATAATTTTCCAGGTTTCTCTTATTTCTATTGCTTTCCATAATTATCTTTTGAAAAAGAAAAATCAATCTTGCGTGAAGAATAAGGACAAATATCCTCTTCTAACTAACATTTGGATATTGATTCGTATTTTTATAAAAACAACGAAATATTACCTTTTTTACCAGTATACTAATTTATTTTACAAATACTCAAATTTGTGGAAGGTTCAAAATCACAATCTTAAAACATTTTAAAATCATTTAATTAACCTTTTACTTTTGACATTTTAATCATTAGATTGAATTAATAAATTAAATTAAATTTAATCTATTATGGTTTCCTTATGTACACTTAAATATAATATAAAATGTAAGAAATATAAAAATTGTTAGATAGACTTTTTTCAAATTAATAATTTTATTATGAAAAAAAAAAATTCAGTCTAATATGGTCAGGTAAAGTATAATACCAAACAGACTTAATCTTTACCATAAAAAGAGAAATGCATTTAGAAGAGCATCAAAGATCATTCCAAAAATTTACTCTATCACCCAGCCCAATAGTTTGGAAAACATTCTCCAAAATAATATCACAAAATGTTTGATCCTAGACCAAATAGAGAAAAATTGATGAACACGAACCTAACATATTTAGAGCGCAGGAATATGTCACGCATAAGTGTTAGAATGTTATAATTAGATAAACAAATCAGTAGAATATTAGAGATAATCAAAATGAATATAAAAAAATATTAGTAAGAATATCAGAGAGATAATCAATCAAGGGAGTATCAAACAAACAAATCAGTAGAATATCAGTAGAATACCATAGAATATCAAATGTATTTATTTAGAATAATTTCTATATTTAGTTTATTAGAATTCTATATTAAGTGAGCTATTATAAACAAAGAAAATAACATTCAATAAAAAAACTTTCTTCCATGTTATCATATTCTTTGTTCATTTTTATTCATAGTTATCATATTCTTGTCTAACATTTCTTAACCCTCGATACCATCACAAGAATAAGACCAGTCCAAGGAAGAGAACTCTACAAAATCCCAAGCAAGTTGAACCAGATAAGCTTTATTCTCATACTGCAAATCCAAAATTTGCTAACCCCCATTATGCTTAAGAGCACATATAGACTTCCAACTCACAATAACAATGTTAGTTTATGGACATCACCAATCTAAAAAACTTCCCTACCCATTTACTCACATCTTTTAACAGATTTATAGGTCATATGTAAATCTGAAAACAGTAGGTTATAATATCATAGATGAGAAAGTTAACAAGTTGTACACATCTCATCATATCAAGGCATTTACTTTTCCAAGAAACAAACTTACTCTTGACTCTATTAGTCAAAAGTTGAAAAAATTGTCTCTTAGAAGCACCAGAACACCTAGATAATTAAAAGAAATAGTATCTTTATGACATCCAAGAATACTGAGGATATTATTATTAAAAGAAATAGACTCGTCAGAAGTGAAAAATTGACTTTTACAAGATTAAATAAAATCATAAACATGTAAAAACTCCATAAAATTAATTAAAGATTTCCTAGTGGTCCTGCAAAAAACAAAAAAAAAAATGTCATCAACATAAAAGACATGGGTAGGAAATCCTTACCCTTTGGACCAATCACAGGAAGAATCTTATGAGTAAAGCCAGCTAAAAAATCCCTCTATTAAACACTTCTTCAACTAAACAGAAAAGTAAGGAAGACAAAGGATCTCCCTGAAGAACACCCCTCCCACAATTAAAATAGTCAACTATATCACATTGATTCTAATAGAACGAAAAGAAGATTGTAATATAATATGGATCCAATTGATAAAAGTCGGGTGAAAACCAAAGTGATGAAGCACCTATAACAAAAAAATCAATAAGGATGTCAAAAGCTTTAGAAATATCAATCTTAATAACAATACTACCATCCTTAGCCTCTTTAGACAACATATTAATAATCTCAGATGTAATATAGACACAATCCTCAATCTGGTGTCCTTTAATGAAACCATTCTGATTATGAGAAATCACCCTATTACAAATAATATTAACTCTATTTGTCAGAATTTTGGAATAACCTTTTATATATATATATATATACTCATCTAAATAAAACAATTATTAAGTCCAATCATATTCGCAATTGATGAAATGTAAAAATACCTTAATATTAAATATGCTATGTGTAAGTGAATTTAACAAAATGCAAAAAAAAAAAAAATTAGATAAATAAATTATGGTTGCGTTAAAGCTTGATATTGTTTCAAGACACAAATGTATATATGAACTAGAAATGCCAAATTGTAGTTTTAAACAATGGTAAATATAAAATAAAAATTGTAAATCACTACTAATGACATGTTGCTTAGAATAAAAACATCAATTTCATTTCCTCATTGAGTATAATTTGTAAATAAGGCAAATTACATATTTGGTTCATTAAGAAATAATGATACCATTCTAAGGTTTCTAATATAATCAAAGTCATGCCATAGATTTCCACTTCCCACATCTTAGTAGTACCTTGGTTATATCCTTCACTTTTCGTAGTCAAAATCCCTAAATTAGTATATACGTAAACCAACTTTTCTTCTATTTTAGGATTCGACTTATTTCTTTTTAATCAATGAATCTAACTTATATAAGTTAGATTTTTCTAATAAATATTAAATAATTTATTTTCTAGTTAATATTCTTGATATATTTTTTCATATACACCAACACAATTTTTTAAGTTTAACCTTTCTGAATCATGAGACTATTTTTAATCAATATCAATCATATTTTTTCAAATAAAGTATGAAGTGGTTATTTTAGGTGGGTGTGAGTGAAGTAATAAGTTTTATATTTTCTATTTTGTATTTGATCGCAGTTAAAATATTATATCTAAATAAAAAATCTAAAATTCAATAAACTTGAATTATTTTATTCAAATAAAATATTTTAAAAATTAAATAAAAACAATTCAAATTAAATATATTTAAATTTAGTGAAAATTAAAAATTTCATATCCAATAAAACTACATCTCGTAGTGTGGAAATATCTCATATTAGAATCTCTCGCGTTATATGAGGTGTAGGAAGAATTACCTAATGTTCAAAACGTCGACTTATGATACTTTCGTTTGTTGTACGTTGTTTTTTTCAAATACAAAAATTAGAATTTGACAATTTTCCTGAGAAAAATTAAATTCTTTTTTACTTATATTATTAACGTGTGTTGGCGGAATTAACTATACAGTTCAAGGTGTGCAAATGCACTCCCTAACTTTACAATTACAAGCAAATATATTAAGTTTTTTTTCTATCTCTAGTTTATTATATTTGAATCCGTTACTCTTAATTTCTCCCTCCCATTTAATTATTTGATTTGAAAATAAAATTTTATATTTTCTTCGATAGCACCCACTTTACTAGCTCCCACCTACTCAAGGTCCTAAATCCGCCATGTGGGATGTTCATTTTTTTCTTTCATTACTAATATTTCTCAGTAAATTTTTTATTTTTGATTCACTATTGTATAAAGACTAGTTGTTTCCTTTGAATTTAACCTGTTAGTAATACAATAACATATTCATATTGTAAATATAAAAATTTTCTGTTACTACATCAAGTTACAAATTTAAAAGAGAAATTTTTCATAGAGTTCTAAAAGAGAAAAAAAAATGGAAAAAGTAAAATTAACTTATATATAATTTAAAAGTACAAATTTAGCAAAATTATACGAAAAAAACTTCTTCAAACCAACTTAAAAACAAGAAAAACTTCATATGCATGATTAGTGGTTTGAAGATGGAGCAAGAGTAGGTGATGGTGAAGGAGGATTTGTTTGGTCAACACGCATGAACCCAAATTTCTTGATTAGCTCATTGGCAATTAATTCATTGGCTCTGTCTGAGGGATGGTATTCATCCCAAAAAACATACTTGCTTCTATCTTTGCACAGTTTTGATGCAGGTATACATGTAAGAGCTGGTCGAATGTTTCCAAATGAGCAACAGGGTGAGTCTGAGTTTTGGAATCCTACATTCAAAAGGTGTTATTACAAAGGAAATGAAAAATAATATATCAAATTCCTTTGAACATTTATTGTTGCAAATGCTTTAAGTTTCACTATGTATCAGGTATATATATACTTACCATATTTGTTTGGGTTGCTAATGACATCATTCACAACATCATATGCATCTCCAAATCTGAAACTTGCATTGGGAAGTTGTTTTTGCAACTCATCTATTAACTTGCTTCCAGCTTTATTAAACCCAATAGCCAACTTGTTTGTTCTATCTTGACACTCACCAGATGCACTAAGCACTCTTTGAAGGGGAATGCAGCCCATTGGGCCCAGCCCAAACACCATCAACTGCCTTGCTCCTAGGCCATGAAGTAGCTAAGTAGTAAAATGTCATAATTCAAAATTTGTTAGAAGCTAAAATCAAACATAAAAAATGATTGTAAGATGTATGAAGACACCATAATTATGTAGTTTCCAACAAACTTCACTGGTAGTAAGGGGAGGGGGGTTAGATAGAATATGTTAAATGTGTTTGATATTTAACAAAATGGATGTGTTAGAGTGGATTAATAAATAAACCTTCAATTGTTCTCTAAGAGTTTCCATCAAGTAGTCCACGAAGGTTTCATCATTATATGTCCATGAATCACTGTAAACAGGCATCAAATAGTTGTTGATGAAGTCATTGCTGCCTAAAGCAACAACATAACGAGCTTCCTGGAAAATCTTTTCTGCCTCATCTTTTCCAATTTTGCTTCTGATCAGTTTTTGTGTCCCCTGAAACAGCTCAATTTGTTTGTAGAGAGAAAACCTTTGAATCTGCAAGAGGAATGGTTTTTCATTCAAAATATGTACAATGTATTTGTCCTCTAAAGTAGGTAAATTTAAGTGAATGATTTAAATTCTTGTTACAAATTCAACTATGATGTTCTAAAACATTTATGTAGTGTGTAATATAACTCAATTTTTTACTTTTAGAGGATCCTATTAATGTAATGGTGCCTAGTTATGTTTATATGCTAAATAGTTTATCATGAAAGTTTACACTGAGCGACTTACAAAATAACTGCCAGTTTCATTCAATATGCCGCCACCCCCAGAAGCATAATTCACCCCATTTTCCAATATAACATCTTCAGTTAAAGATGGATCAAGAAATGCTGGAGGCCTAGGAAGACCCATCTTGTCACCTGAACATATCAATATCATTACAGAGTGAAACAATAGAAAAAATACTTTCTATTTCTAAATTACACAACAAACTTCTATTTCACATATATTCACAAATTGCTCAACCTGGTATCAAAAACCTTTGACAAACCACAAACACTAAAGTTATATATATAAATAAAAAGAGTAATTTTCTCCAGATTTGGTTAAAATGAAAAGAAGGTTGGAACATGCAGCCATGTCCAGACTTCCTGAAAATTCAGCAACCTCATGCAGATATAACAATTTGAGTTAAATTTTTGTAAGCTCACACTAGCAGCAGATCATAGACATGCTATATAAAAGCATAAGTAACTCCCATCTTGGCCCAAGATTATGAACATGCACCTTCCAACTATATAAAACATTAATTACTCACTATAGTGCTTACAGTATCAGAGAGTAATTTGGGATATACTTGTAAATAGTGAAAGATTTACCTATTATATCTGCAACCGTGCGACCATTGGAGAATCTACCATTAGGTAGTCCATTTCCCAAATCAATACCATACCAAGGTAAACTTGCTTGAGCCAGGCTTTTAGAAAGGTACATGTTATTTCCAACATCTGAGAGGGAGTCTCCAAAAATGAACTGCACAACCTTGCATTGGCACCCTTCAAGCTTAATTCCCAAAATGATACCTATTATAACAAATAGAGAGAGATGGAACTTCATGTTTGAGTATCAAGTGATAATCTCTTCAAGTCACACCTCTAGGCTCTGGTAGAAAGGGTCCAATTTGACTTAAGCACTTAGTTGGTTTTATATGATAATAGTTATGAGTTTTTGAAATGTATGCTTTAGTTTGGTAGAATTGTTAACAGAGGGAAGTAGATTGTTTTGATGAACCAACTATTACTGATTCAAACCTACTGCAACTACCCGGTAGTCTGTTACATGGTACAACTTTGTGACTTACGAACACATGTGCAACTGAAGTCATGTTTTTAGTTATTTTTGGGGTGATCAAACCATGATTTGGTGAATGTTTCAACGTGAAATCCATTGGTGTGGAACTCTTGCTGAAAGTAGTTTAAGCATGTTTCGGAATGATGAATTTCTGAAACAGGTGATTCTTATTAGTAGAATTTTCAGTGAACATATATGATATTATTACAGTGATTGTTGTGGTAAGTACACCTAACTCTGCCATCGCTAGCGGAAATAGAATTTCAATTCGGTAATCATAAACAAATATTTTATTTCTTTATAAATTATTTCCACCCTATTTTTTCTTTGTATCTATTTTTCATCTGCTTTTATCACATCTTATGTCATAATTGTAACACCGAACCCCATCAATTTATAAAAAGCAAAGGATGTAAACATAGTAATGAAATTGCATTTAACCAATATATATGTACGTAAAATTCAACAAAAGCTATTAGGAAAACTTTAAATTTCTCTAGAATTGCCACTAATTTCTGCTCATGTAACAAATCCAATCATAAGAGGAAATTGAAAAATCACATAAAAAGGTGAGCTAATTAAAAATTAAATCAACCTACACAAGGAAATTGAAAAATCACATAAAATTTTGATAAATAACAATAAATAGATATTTATTATAAGACTCTAAGTATGTTTTATTAAAGATTAACATCCCACTCAATTCAAGACTTGGATTAACATTAAATCTAATAATCAAGGATGAATTTAGTGTAACCAACATTCATACACCACACTAGTTTTGGACATTCAAGAAATTCCCTCCCAACTTCTCACCACAAATATGATATTTTACTCTATTAGATTGTAGATTTCTTGACTTGATACTCATGAATGCAATCAAGATTAATACAGCATCCTCACTTATCTGACTCAACCAATTATAATATTATAACATTATCATACAATGTACTAATGCAATCAAATATATATATATATATATATATATATAAAATCAATTAAAAATACATATAAATTTCAATATAGATAAAAATTCCCTCTTAATAAGAGATATCTTGCTCCGATTTTAGCTTCAACGAGAATTCTTTGTATTAGCAAAAATCTTGTCAAAAGAAAATATTTGTCTTTCTTACACTTGATAAAAATCAAGTTAAAGCAAAATATGTCTTGTTCGTATTTTTGCTTAAGTAATAATATATCGTGTTTGAGTGAAAATAAGACAGAACCCAGACACTTAATCAGGACAAAATCTGGCAAAAAAATATGTAAAATCATTGTTTACTAATTTAATTATTTTTAACACCACAAGTTTTTATTCTGCTTTTGAGGTTGTATATATTTTAACACATTTGAGCTTATATCTTTTCCGAAAATTTGTCTGTGTGAAGCAATGACGGTTTTCAAAAATCTAAATATATTTAAGAAACTAAAGTTAAAATCCAAATCGCGAGAAGAAGGTTTACTAAGGCCCTTCCAGTGCCTCTTGAGAAAGTGTTTGAAACCATTCATTCTCACACCCTCTACCACAAAATATTCCTACCAACACCACCATTTTCACCCTTTCCTTTAATCCAGTTTGATTAATTCATTCTTCGTATCCTCTTTCCTCCACAACCTTCATCCAAAACACCGTCATATGCTCAACCTTCCATCCTCGCACTTTCATGGCATGACATAGTTTCCTTCCTTGCACTTCCATGACATGACATAGTTTCCATTTCTTCATCTAATAAGGAAGATGTTGTTGCATATACACATGATAATGATATGAGCATTGATATTCAATCACTTTCCATAGTGTCCTTTGGTGACACTAACATAGAGATTATCGATGTACAAACGATGATCTCTCTATCAATTGCTAAAGATGCTTCAATGTACTATGAAGATGCAGATGAAGATTTTACGTTGACATTAACACATTTCTTCATCCTCTAAATCAAATTCCATCAACGTAAAATCAAATTGTCAATTCCGATTACAGACATTCTAACTTAAAAACTCTCTATAAAAACTGATGTTCATTACTCTTAGAAACAATTTCACGGTTCAGAGTCAGTCTCCTAATATAACAATTATATCGCACTTGTCATTCTGCAGGTTAGTCAGATGGTTTGATAGATTTCTCAGCCTACAAAAATGGATATTCTCTATATTACTCAATATAATATATATTCAATATCAAATGCGTTCAAAAGGAAATTCATAAGGGAAAACATAGGCAAAATAAACCCTAAACATAATCATCATCCTCACATCAATGCGTTCTGACAAATATAAGAACTCATGTAACTCTGAGATTGTGTAACACGACTAATTTATGAAAAGAGACAAAAAAAATCATCACATAAAAACTCATTAAGCGTCTCTGGTATCTTATATCAATAAATCCAATTATTGAAACAACATTTAAAAGTTTTTAACTATTGTTATAATGGCAGAATATAGTAACATCACAACTCAATTGTAAATGCTTTAAAAATTGTTATAACAGCTGCGTTAAGGCAACTAAAGAACACCTACAGTTCTTTAAAAACATTGCAAAATTTATTCATCTTCTTCAAAATATGCCAGTGTAAGAAATCAGAGAGGTTTAGAGTGAAAAATATTAAAAAAATTATAATTTTTTGTTTGAATCTCCTTACACCGGATCTCTTTTGATAGAGAAAAGCTTTTGAATGATTATAGAGATTTGATCGTACTCGAAGAAGAAGCTCGTAATACTAGATAGGAAAATACTCAGCAATGAATGCTAGCTAAATAAAAAAAGGAAGGAGAAGAAAGGAAAGGACAGGAAAATAAATAGCATGAATAGTCAGCCTTCATACATATTTCATATATATTGTTTTGATGAATCCTCCTAATAACATTCTACCCAAAGTAGAAGGAGGAAGGAAAGATAAAGTTCATATCTAGTTTATATATGAATATGATTTGATTCATCCCTCTTGTCAATACTTGTCGGATAGGCCACCAAGGGAAGATTGAGGTTCCACGAACCTCATGCCATGCTCATGAGTTTCCTCTTCTTGTAGTTAGCCTTGAAACAAGCTTGTCTAAGCCTTCTTGTTTTATCTTCAAGTTCCAAATCTGGCATTTCTTCCACCATTCTCTTTTCTTTCTCCAACATCTCAATGGCACTCCTTATTTTTTCATCATTCTCAGCCCCCTCAGCCTCTCTTTGCTCCTGCATCACCCACCCAAATTTACTAATAATAAGAAGAAGAAGAAGAATAAACTTTAAAGTATGAATCATCTTCTCAATATCACACAAACACAGTTTAAAAAATAGGTCCAGTTGTGAGCATAAAATAAAATTAGGTTTCTTTGTAGTTTTTACCACCCTACCCTGACTGCATTTATGGTTACTCTAATCAAATTTATCTGTAATTCAAACCCTAAGAAACTTACTTGCAGATTCTTTATAAGGGTTTGAAGGCTCATAAGCTTCCTATGTGGCCACCTTTGAATACCTAATTCCCTGCACCTTTTCTTCAAGTGTGTGAGACCACCATTAAGCTCTTTAGCTGCTTGTGATATTGGCATGTAGAAGTACTGAGAAAGGGTCTTCCTTGACAACATTCTCGCACTATTACTAATTATCTCTTCTCTGCCTTGTTTACCCTTCACTTCTTCCCTCGTCTCATTCACACTTTCACCATCGTTGCTTGATGAGAACACAGGCTTATGATCAGAACCGTCAATTTCGTTCCACGCAGAAAACTCATTTTTAACATCACTAAAGTCATAGTCTGCAACAGCAACTAATGTAGAAGATATACTAAATCAAAACAAGGACAAGAACAATGAATAGTTGTATGAAAAAACTCATGTTGATACTTACAACCTTGAAAACTTAGTGGGGTTGGTTCAAGCTGCAAAGTTTCATATAAAATGTCATGAGGATAATAACTCTTCATGAATGGGACAACATCAAGACAGCTATCTTGCAGAGGAAATTCATAGGGCCAATGTAACCCATCACTAGCATTACCCCTGGAGAAATTAAAGATACTAACATGTTAACTTTTTCATACATGAAAACTGAAAAGTGTAGAGAAATTAAAGGAAAGCAGATAAGTTTTTTAACCTGAAATGATCATATGAAGAAAATTGGTAGGTTGGTGCAAATAAGCTTTCATCAATTCCATAATTAGAATTCCAAAATGTGAGTTGCTGATCATCCATATGGAAGTTGACACCATAGTACTGTGAATTGAGCAGAGAAATTGGAAATTTATATTCAAATTTCATGGTAATGATGATGATGAATCAATGAAACTAGTGTGATAATTAATGTAGGAGTATGTGGGCCGAATGATTTCTTGTTTAACGTGCTACTATGAGTTACTAGATAAATTCAATTACCAAGATATACCTGGATATTAATTCTACATTATCTTCAATATATATTATATTGTTTAAATTTATAACCGTTCATACAAACATGACTCTTCTATAGCCATCTCTATAACCGTTCATTCAAACATGACTCTTCTATATAGCCATCTGATCAGACTTATCAGACTTAATTAAATTTAATATACTTAAATACATTAAATTAGCATGTAATGTTTTAAAACAATGAGTAAATTAACTTTAAATTCACTTTTTATATTTTGAATAAAATTCTTAACATAACTATCAAGATAAGACAGTTATTCCTTTGTACATAGAATAAAGTATCCGTAGCCTATAAACTATATTAATTCTTCAGTTTTATAACAATTAACTTATCTTTTTTTTTTTAATAGTAATAAGAGAACAAATTACAATGATATTCCTTTGAAATTTCATCAAACTACAGCAATATATATTTCCTACTTGTTTTACTATTACAATTATCTCTCTAGTTAAATTATTAATGAGTGCAAGTGTAATATTTTTTTAACTTTAATGTAATTAAAAAATTTAACAATGCAGTGTTTCTAAAATAAAGAATTTTTTTTTTGGGTAAAATTGAAAAACAATTAGAGCCTTAGTGTTATTTAAGAAAATCTTTTGGAAGGAATGTCATATTTCAATGAGTCAACTGCTTTTGGCTATTTTGGATGAGAAAGAGCATTGGTTTAGATAAGTGCAAGAGTGGTCTTCACCCCAGTCTATTCTTATCTGAAGTGACAAACTTTTATCACATTGTGTCCCAAAATAACCTTTGGAGACCATTGGGAAACTGGCATATTGTGTCTGAGTTTGCTTTCTCCTCCCTAGTGGATCTAAGTAAGTCAGTAGTCTATCTAGGTATATCTAGGTAAATTTTGGGCACTTGATCTTGTAATCTATACTACCATCGAATGCGGGCTCTGCATTGTGCACCCATAAATTTAAACTACACTCTCATATAATCTGAAAATCCACTTTTATCTTTTTAAAATTGTAAAATGCACATTCTAAGAAATAAAAGATGTATTCCTAAATGTAAACAAAAATATATCTTGCGTATCTCGTATCGTAGATTTTATATTGCTAAACAAAAATATTCTGGAATAAATTTTATTTTATTCTTGAATACACAGAAGTATTTTGAATTATGCATAAACCATAATACATTATTTTTTAACTTTTTTAAATGTACTTTATAATTTATTTAAATTAATTTTAAATGTAATTAATTTATTTTAAAGAGTCATTTTTGTATTTTAAATACAAATAATTTATCTAATACAAATATTTTTTTAATAGGAATAATATTCATAAAAAAAATAAATGATGATAATATCTCCTATTAATGATGAAAAGTTTTGTACAGGATTATTGTGAAATTTAAAAATACAAAACCTAAGTACTAAAACTATGTTCATGTTGTTTGTTTGCTTCTTAGATCATCTAGTTGTTTGATCATGTGGTTGTTTGGTATAAATGATCCTTGTTGGTGATATTACTAGCTAACTGCAATATATTGTGGATTTTATTCCATGCTAAAAGTATCCTATGGTTACATGTTACAGTCAATCATGCATTGTAGAATATCGGCAATCCTCCTAAATATACCCTGCATTTTTCGAACCAAGGCATTAGGCACTTTGAAAATAAAAACAAAAAACCATGTTAACATGCTAATAGAAATAACTCACTCATCAAACAAGCATGCTCCTATTGCGATGGTTATGTCTAGCCATCTAAACTATGTCAGCGATCTTCATTCATCAATAACAACAACTACACTCCTTCAAAAGCTGGGACAGTCAAGGAATAGTTTATTAATACTCAATGTATCACAGAACATGCACGAGAAAATAACATTGTAGACACCTCTCAAGCCAGATATGTTCTAAGAACATAGCTATTGTCTCAAATGGACGACTAGGCCGATGATCATCATAAGAACTCCAAAATACATGTTCTAAGAACATAACTATTGTCTGAAATGGACGATTAAGCCGATGATCATCATAAGAACTCCAAAGCACTACAGTACGGGTAAGATATTGATCAAGACGTACATAACGCCAACTATATATATATATATATATATATATATATATATATATATATATATATATATATAAAAAAATATAAAAAAACAAATATATATATATATATATATATATATATATATATATATATATATATATATATATAAAATTCAATAACCTAATAACACGGTTAAGGAAGAATCTCTTGATATATGTTAGAGTGATATCTATGATTCCATCCTTATGAAGCGTTCACATATACATGTTTGATCCATTATAAACTATATATTATTCATATATTTAATTAAAAATAAATCTAAATTGTTTAAATCATGTGTATTATTTATATGTACCATTGACATAACATTTGAACTAATTTGTGTGTACAAGCAATATTTCCTAACTAGTCGAACAAGTGACCACAAGTGAGTGAGTGCGTGCAATAGCTCCAATTGTGACTAGAGCCAGCAAGAAAAATTCCGAGACATTCAGGTAAAGGGGTGCGGCGGACAAGGAAGAAGAGGTGGGAGATGAAAAGGTGGGTTAATATATAAATATAATGAGGGTTAGTTTGATCTTTTCACAATCACTATGTAGGTGCAGTTTAAATTTATGGGGGTGGAGAATGCAAAGCCCTCAAAAGAAAGGATTCATGGACCATCACAAGAATATAAGTTTTGATGCAGGTATGCATGTAATTAAGAGCTGGTCGAATCTTCCCAAAGGAGCAAAAGGGTGAGTCTGAGTTTTGGAATCCTACATACAAAACTGTTATTGCAAAGGAAATAAAGAATAATATATCAAAATCCTTCGAACATTTATTGCTGCAAATTGTTTAAGTTTCTGATAATGGTCTATGTATCAGATATATATACTTACCAACATCATTGACAAGGTCAAATGCATCTCCAAATCTGAAGCTTGATCTATATTAACTCTCTACAACTTGTTTGTAGAGAGAAAACCTTTGAATCTGCAAAAGGAATGGTTTTTCTGCTTGAAACACTTTAGTGGGTTCTGAATAATAATTAATAATAGTTATGAATTTATCTTCAAACATTATATATTTATAATGAATTTAAACATACATTGACACTGGATAAACAATAAATAGACAAATCATCAATCTCTTATCTCTACTTTTCTATTTCCAATAACTCAAAAACTTATTTCATTTTTATTGCGTAATTTTATTTATCTGGAGAAGAAAGATACTTTTCGAAAAAATAATACTTTGACATCTAAAAAAATACTTAGTAGTTTTTGTTGTCAAAATACCTCTTTTAAAATGATGCCTTCATAGGGATTCATAAGGAAGCAATTGTCTCTTAAAATTTTTATCAATCAATCCTATTATTGAAACAATATTGTAATTAACTATGATTTATCATCATTAATTGTGATTTATATTTAGTTAATTTGAAAGAGTTTTATTTATTAATGTAATATTTTGCATACTTTACATATATACAGAATAATATTTTTCTTTCACTCACTCTCTCTCGTTCTCTACAATATCAATAAACAACATTTAAAAGCTTTAAACTATGGTTATAATGGCAAAAGTAGAGACTTCATAATACTATATACAATTGCATACAGTTACATCACAACTAAATGCTTTAAAAATTGTTATAACAGCTGCATTAGGCAACTAAAGAATTGTTACAGTTCTTAAAAACACTGCGAAATTTATTCCTCCTCTCCAATATATGCCCCCAAAGTCAGTCAATTGTGTAAGAAATCAGAGAAGTTTAGAGAAAAAAATAATATTGCAAAAATTATAACTTTATGAAGAAAAACTTTTGAACTAGTATAGAAATTTGATTGTACCTGAAGCACATACATAATACTATATTAGGAAAATACTCAGCAATGAATGCTGGCTGAAATTTAAAAAAAAAAAAAAGCATAAATATATATTATCTTGAATGTCCAGAATAACATTCCACTTATTGATATCTAGTTTATATATGATTTGATTCACCACTCTTCTCAATACTTGTTGGATAGGCCAGCAAGTGAAGATTGAGGTTCCATGAACCTCATGTTCATAAGTTTTCTCTTCTTGTAGTTAGCCTTGAAACAAGCTTGTCTAAGCCTTCTTGTTTTATCTTCAAGTTCCAAATCTGGCATTTCCTCCACCATTCTTTTTTCTTTCTCCAACATCTCAATGGCAATCCTTATTTTTTCATCATTTTCAGGCCCCTCAGCCTCTCTTTGCTCCTGCATCACCAACCCAATTCACTAATAATAATAATATGATCTAGTTTTGAGCATAAAATTAGGTTTCTTTATAGTTTTTACCACCCTACACTGATATAATATATATATTGACAATTCAAAAGCCTGAGAACTTACTTGCAGATTCTTTATAAGGGTTTGAAGGCTCATTAGCTTCCTATGTGGCCACCTTTGAATACCTAAATCCCTGCACCTTTTCTTCAAGTGTGTGAGACCAACATTAAGTTCTTTAGCGGCTTGTGATATTGGCATGTAGAAGTATTGAGAAACAGTTTTCCATGACAACATTCTCGCACTGTTGCTAATTCTCTCTTCTCTGCCTTGTTTACCCTTCACTTCTTCCCTCATCTCATTCACACTTTCACCATTGTTGTTTGAGGAAAATGCTGGTTTAGGATCTGAACGGTCAACTTCGTTCCACGCAGAAAGCACATTTTTAACATCACTAAAGTCATAGTCTGCAACAGCAATTTATAAGATATACTAAATCAAAACAAGGACAAGAACAATGAATAATTGTATACACCTTGAGAAAACTCATGTTGATACTTACAACCTTTAAAGCTTAGTGGATTTGGTTCAAACGGCAAAGTTTCATATAAAATGTCATGAGGATAATAACACTTCATGAATGGGACAACATCAAGATAGCTATCTTGAAGAGGAAATTCATAGGGCCAATGAAACCCGTCATTAGCATTATCCCTGGAGAAATTGAAGATAGTAACATGTAATTTTTTTCGTACATGGAAGGTGAAAAGTGTAGAAAAAAGTTAAAGGGAAACAGATAAGTTTTTAACCTGAAATAATCATATGAAGAAAATTGGTAGGTTGGTGCAAATGAATTTTCATCGATTTCATAGTTAGAATTCCAAAAGGTGAGTTGCTGATTCTCCATTCCTTCCTTGACACCATAGTACTGTGAAATGAACAGATAAATTGGCAATTTATATTCAAATTTTATGGTAATGATGCTGATGATGAATGAATGAAACTAGTCTGGTAATTAATTTTAGGAGGATGTGCCCACAGAATGATTTATTGTTTAACTTTTGCACTACTGTGAGTTACAAGATTAATTCAATTACCAAGGTATTAATTCTACATTATCTTTTATATATATTGTAAATTTATAACTGTTCATGCATGATTTTTCTATGGCCATCTGATCAGACTTAATAAAATTTAATATACTTAATTACATTGAATTAGCATTTAATGTTATTAAAACAATGAGTAAATTATCTTTAAATTTACTTTTTATATTTTGAATAAAGTTCTTAGAATAACTCTTGAAACTATCAAGATAAGACAGTTATTCCTTTCTATATAAAATAAAGTATATCCATAGCCTATAAACTATCACAAGAATATAAGTTTTTATTTACAAAAATTTATGGTAAATTTTAATAACATTACTAAAATAATTCACTATGTCATATTTAGATGAATTCATGATCTAATGTATTACTTTTCTTTCATTTTTTTTATTATCAAACTTTCTCTTTTTTTTCATTCTTTTTATTTACAAATCTCTTTCATGTGAAATTAAAGTTGGGGGATTGAAATTTGAGTGTTATCACTTTCTATTCTTCTTTGAAGTTTTATTGAAAAGTATCAAATCTTTCTTAAACCTTTTTTTCCTTATAATATATTTTTGAAAATGAGTGATGAGAACTTCCTTTTGAATCATTCTAAGATTACATTGTCTCTGTATTGTATTTTTTTTTTTTTTTTGGTTATTGTTACACGTTGTGCAACTGTAATGATACCTTATCTATATGAATTTTGAGACATCCAATGAAAGAAACTAATTTTTCATTTTTATAGCCCAAAACTCAATACTACAAGAAATAGAAAGAATTAACTTTCAAAAGACGAGAATAGGCACAAATGAGACTTAATTAACTGAGGTTAAGTTAAATTTTTATCATTTAATTTTCAGGATGATAGTGAGTGTGGGTGTTAATTAGGTTGATGCTAATTAGAACTTTGATTACGTATGATCATTATATCATTATAAGCCTAAACTATATAGTGTCCTTCATTTAAAAATATCAGGGACGATCAAGTAAGTTATAACTTGAACTAAACAAACGATAGAAGTTTCATAAAATATATACCATTTACATCTTAACAAAAAGAACACCGAGAATTTCACTCTCCGATAATGAATTGTGGTCAAATTGCAAAATTGTGCTACCTTCGTAAGGTAATCATATCTTTAAAACTCAACAAATTTAGACAACAGCTTAGACATTTTCTATTTTACCTTCCTTTGTCTCTTTTCTTTTACAATTATAAAAGTTTATTTTTTTAATAAATATATTACCTTAAAAGTAAGCTCATTGTGTAGCATTATTTTCCTAATACTTTTGGCTAATGCCATATGAAAAAAATATGTTATGCATCCCCTTTCCTTTGCCCTCACCTTTTATGTTCATCAGCAAATTTTCTTAACTTCAAGATAAAGCACATATTCTCAACTTAAAATAGAAATAATATTCTCTTCAAGATCTCAGATCAAGGTTCTCCACTCAAATAACTCAAATTGAGTAATCAAAAACTTCTTTGACATAAATTGGTCCACATTAACGAAACATTTCCTGTTAACATTATAACATGTATGCATATTTCTCATAGTTTTTCATGTTTTATTTCTTATTTTGTACTTTTATTTGAATTTTGTTTACATTTTTGGATTTTGTTGGATCTCAATATTATCATTTTCCCTTTTCTTTAACTGCAAATTAGTTTTTTTTTTTTTTTTTTTTTTTTTTTTTTTTTTTTTTTTTTTTTTTTTTTTTTTTTTTATTTTAAATTATTTTTTTTTTTTTTTCATAAAAGGAAGGTTACCAAATTAACACTTTGTTTGCTACTGAGAAGGATTAATTCAAGTTTATTTGCGAAGATTATAGGTATTTGGTGTAAATGATTTCAGATCATTTGTAAAAAAAAAAAAAAAATTGAGTGAGAAAATTAAGTTTGAAATGAGAAGAAAATAAGAGATTTATGAAAATTGTTTTATGTCCTCTCTTGGATCTGGGTGTGCTTGGTAAAAAGAGATTTGCGAAGTATAATTCTTTTATCTAAAGATGGTCAAGCGGTATGAACCTATTAACTCTTTATTTAAGTGTTAATTCTATTTCACAAGAAATGTGAATCCAATAACTTCACCAGTGAAACAATTATATTAATAAATTGTTAAGATTAATTGTTTAGAAAAAATAATAATTTTATAAAACAATATGGTTCTCAGTAAACAGAACAACTTCTATTTGGGCTAGCCAAGAAAGATAAGAAATCTCACCGATTATAACAAATTGGCGGGCAGGTAAAATTTTCCAACTCCCACTATATGAAACTTGACAGAAAACCTTGTCTTCAAAATGAGAAACAATAGACAACCCACGTCCAATAGATGAATTATTTCCCGAACATATATTTGAAATTTTATTTTCATGGATAAACATTTTTGCACAGAGCGACACTCTTGTCTTAAATTTTTTGATAAATTTTTCTCAAGGTTTTTTAATGAGGTCAAACATGTCAATAAAATTTCTATGTTTTCTTTAAGCCTCGTGTATTATTTGCTAGATATTGAATACGTAGTTTCTAAAAACATGGCCGAAGAGACGCATGTTAATAAATCACAAAAACATGGCCGAAGAGGCACATATTAATGAATTATAAGAAATAACCGAAAGGTGCATGTTAATAAAATCGAAAAAACATGGTCGAAGAGGCGCCTGTTAATGAATCACAAACCATGACCAAAAGGTGCATGTTAATGATATCACAAAAACATGGTCGAAGAGGTGCATGTTAATGAAATCACAAAAACATGGCCGAAGAGGCACATGCTAATGAATCACAAAAACATGATTGAAAGGTGCATGTTAATGAAATTGCAAAAACATGACCAAAAAGGCCTATGTTAATAAATCGCAAAAACATGACCAAAAGGTGCATGTTAATGAATAACAAAAACATGGTCGAAGAGACGTATGTTAATAAATCACAAAAACATGACTAAAAGGCATGTTCGTGAATCGCAAAAACAAAACCAAAGAGATGTGTGTTAATTCGATCGCAAAATCATTGATAAAAAGACATGCTTCCTCAAGATTACAAAGTACAAAGTTATTCAGTATACAAATATATGTTTTTTAATGATATTTTACGTATGACCAAGTTTGGTTCACTAAAAAAGATACTAGCGTGACTGAGTCGGGATCACCTAAAAGAATTACTTTCTCAAATTTCCAAAGCATAACCGAGTTTGGCCTAAAAAAATTGTTTACAAATATATTACTTGAACAATAGTTACAAAATCAATTTCTGTATAATGTACAATTCATGAAGATCTAAGTAAGTCAATTTTAATATTGAAAATAAATATGAAAATATTGCTTCTCAATAAATTTGGAATAAAAAAGTAAAATAATGATAATAATAATAATAATAATTTTCTTTGATTTAATTATTTATTTAATAATAGTTTAACATACTTTTTTAGTTATTATATTTAAAAAATAATTTATTTTAAATTTAAAGATTTTGTTAAATATATGATAATTAGTTAATTAGTTATTTTATATATTTAAATAATTAATTACTCTTTTAAAAAAGTTAAAGTTCAAAATTTTAAGTAACTAATTTAGTTATTTTTCCAAAATTTTTTTATAGAAGTTTATAGTTAAAATATAAATCATTTTATTTAAAAATAATCATCTAATTTCCAAAATCATACAAAATTCAATAGATTTTATCTGACATTATAATTTTCTTTTCGGAATTAAAACTTTTTTTTTCTATAAAGTAATTGCATTTTAGTATTAAGTTGAGTTATTATTTCCTATAATCAGTTCCATGTTTATTCTAAATGTTATATATGATTAGATAATTAGTGAAAACGTGATTTTTCTTTTAAAAAGTAAAATTAAGATCAATGTAAAAAAAAATAATCACTTAAAAAAACAGAAAAATACTCAATTGAATAAATGTGCTTGTTTGTTAAAGATTTTTTAACTTAAATTTAAAAATATTTTAAATAAAAATATATAAATATTCTTTTAATAATAAAATATTAAAAGAATATTTACACCAACGACTTTAAATAATGTAAGTCTATTTTATATTATAATATTTTAACATAAATTTTAAGAAGTGAAATAATTTTTCAGTTCAGTTTAGATAAATATCTAGAAATTGTATTAAGAAGAAAAAGATAAATCAGAAATAGTTATAAGTAATAAAAACAGAAACAGTTACATGAATGATCTTAGAGATTAATTACAGAGAAAATAAAAAATAATTCTCTTTGTTATATTTGAAAGAATATTATAGGACAACCGGTGTATTCTTAAATGGGTCACTGAATGGTGCGTCTATCAAGTGGTTATAAAATGGAATGTGTCACAAAATCGTGCATTCTTGTGTCCTTTCCTGGGTCTGGGATGTGCTTAGTAAAAAGTGAGGTATGAAGTATAATCTTCTTATCTAAAGATGGGCCAAGTGATATAGGCTTATTAATCCTTTATTTAAGATGAATTCTTCCTGCACCTCCGTGATCTCGTCCTGCACTTCCATAGAATTTTGAATTTCAAAAATACCCTTATTAAAATGATAAAAAAAGACATGTATTTTGTGTGAGCACAGTGTAATTTGTAAACCGGATGCCATCCATCCAATTTACATTTTAAAAAAGTTTGTAAACACCCACAAATTTTTTTGAAAATGTAAATGGGATGGGGGGTGACGTCCGGTTTACAAAAAAAATAATATAAAACCTACAACCTCACCAACATGAGCACCACCACTATCAACACCACCAACAAGAACATTGGATGAAGCACCAGATCATAGAATTGATGTTGTGATTACTTTGTAATTACTTTGAGTGTTTGAGGTTTTAGAATTTGGGATGCAGAGACTCTTCATTTTCGTTAATTAAATTAATTTAGTTTTATTTTAATTGAATTTGAAATGAAATCTGGAGGAATGAGTGTGTAGGGAAAGTAATCTTCATTTGAAATTGGTGTAGAGTAACAAAGACTCTTTATTTGAAATATTATTGAAAAATGAGAAGAAAAGTAAATGTACAGTAGCAGAAGAGACTCTTCATTTTTTTTTCAATTTTATTTTAATTACATTAATTTTAATTGGGTGATTTGGGTGGTGGTATGTACATTAATTTTAAATAAAATTAAGTTTGCACATTAACTCACATAACACAGTTTTATACTATTAATATTATCTAATATATATAGTAAACTAGATGATATCCTGTTCAATTTATATAGTTTTTCAAAACTTTAACCAGATGAGATTCCCAACTACATTCTATTTAGCAATGTAAACCTTATTTGGATGGACTTATTAATCATTTATTTAAATATTAACCCTACTTCACAAGAAATGTAGACTCAATAAATTCACTTGTGGAACAATAATATTAATAATTTGTTAAGATTATTAAAGCTAACTCCATTTTTATCAAATATTATCAACAACTTGTTAATATTTAGTACTTGAATGCATTTGTTTAGAAAAAATATTAATTTTATAAAACAAGATCATTGTAAAAAGAATTTGGAGTAAGAAAATTATGTTTGTAATGAGAAGAAAATAGGAGATTTGTGAAAATTGTTTTGTAAATTATTAATTTGTCCTTATATCAATTATTGTTCTTTTATGTCAATTCTATTTATTAGACTTTTTTAATTTTTTTATAATCATTATTATCAAATCAAAAATAATATCTTTAAATCATTACTAAATTTTAAGAAATAATTTATTTTCATTTTTTAAATATATTTATATTTTAAAAAAACACCCAAAAACAATTTTGATAATATAATAAAAAATTTACCAACGTTTGCTAATTCGATCAAATGAGTCCTATGTATCAATAAATATTACCAAACCCGTTAATGCAATCAAATAAATCATATATATCAATAAACATTACCAAACCCGTTAATGCTCTAACGACTTAAAAGAAAATAAAAACATTCAAACAAAACCAAATCTTACAATAATCTATTATCAAAAGAGATCTTAGATAGCACACGGTTTCCTTAATTTATCTACAAAATTTTCTTATATATCAGTTATTTCAGAATAAAAACAGATTTTTAAGTAAAACTAAATATGTTCCTAACATTTATTTAAGGCATAATTAAATCAAATAAAAAATGAGTTTTTAAACTTTATGGCAATTTTTTTATCATTGAAGCATAACTAAATATAAATTTCTTAAAAATGATGTGAACCAGATGATTTAACAAGTTTTTATAAAAAAATTCTTACTGCAAATGGTACTTGATTCGACACTCTTTTAAAGTCAATCCGTCTCAGGTGAAATTTTAAAATATTCGTTCCTTAGAAATCAAACCAAACTAGACATTTATTTTGGTTTTATACATAATCAAAATAAGCCATGGTATAGCCCAAAAACCTTCATAACTTATAAATAACTGTAACATCAAAATCTGAATTACATAAAACGTGACATTACGCTGGCCAGGTAGACAAAAAAAAAAAAAGAAGAACATTTTAGATATCAGAATAAAACTCAAACCAGCGGAAAACTATCATGTTTAATGTCTCCACTTTCCTCCTCTCCCATGACCACCACGCCCACCTCCTCTTCCACCCCTCCCTCTGCCACCCTTTCCTCCATGTCCATTATGCTTTCCTCCCCTACCACCATCACTACCTAATGCCTTGTTCGCGTCAGATTTCAAATGCATCTCTTCTGGTAAGGGAAGAATGTGATCCACACACTTCCTGAAGCTAAAATCATCAGCAGAGTGATCCTCCCTGATGAGGAAAAAGCACCTACTTTTGTAGATAGGATGCTTGCGAACTTGGAAAGCACGAACCCCTCCACCAATCTTTTTGTCAGGCTCTGTATGGCCGTTCTTAAGCAACTCCAACAACATTACATGTTCATACTGTCATACAACACAAATCAATGGGGATTCACGGTAAGTAAATACTGGTTGCAGTTATTGCAACACCAAGAAAGAAACAGGTTGCCGAAAAATGAGAGCATACTAAACTAGAACTGTGTCAAATCTCATTTAAACAATTGAAGGCATTTTGCAATTAACAATAAGTTTTGTTACACGGTTCAATACTTCAACCAGAGCAAGCCAATATGCAGGAAAAGAGTGTCACAAAACACTTTGGTGGAATTAAAACGACTAATCTTAATGCAGTTTTGAAAGCCTTTGCAATGAAACTACATTATTGATAGCAATATGCATATAATTTGGTCTGCACATGTTCTGTCCACAACAAGAAGGCATCACCAAAGTTATAAACTCAAATGAAATCATAATCATAGAAAATAAAATGCCCATCAATGCAATGCACATGAGATTAGGGATTTATGAAATCATAGTCATAAAAAAACAAATATCAATATTCCCAAATTAGATAAGGGATTTATCAAATCATAAACACAACAAATCAAGAATCAATAATCCCAAATGAAATATAAGAGGTTTATGAAATTATAATCACAAAAAAGAGGAATCACAGTAAAGCAAACATCAACAATCAACACACTCAACACGAGCAAGTAAAAACTACAGGTAGGATACAAAGAGGAATCAGAAATTCAATTAGTTACATTCTTGCAACTCAAGGGACACAAATGCACCTAATAGACATAAAAAAAATTCAAAAAAAGAGGAGACAAAAAGGCATGGGTTATTAAAAATACCTTGTTAATATTGAGATATTGAGGCCAGTTATGAAGAATGTTGTAGAAGTAATGGAACATCTCCGAGGAAGAACCGAAGCTCTTGTATCCCAACTTCACGGGAACACTTGCGTCAATCTCTTCTTTTTCCTCTGCTTCTGCTTCGGCATTTTTATCTTCCTCTGCTTTCTTTTCTTTTTCTCCCTGATCATTGCTCTTCTCCAGCCGCTGCTCCTCTACGGACTTTTCCTCGTCCACCTTCTGCTTCTTCGAAACGTCGTCGGGCAGGTGCTCCTCGTCCTCCCTGGCACGCTTGTGGTTAGACTCGCCGCCGTTATCGCCGGCCTCGACGTCCATGTCTACGGCGACGACGGTGTTGGGATCGGCGACGACGGTGTTGGGATCGGCGACTTCGGGCGCAGCCCCTTCTGCCATGAGTAAGGTTTTTGGGTGAATTCTAAAACCCTAAAATGTGATAGTGATTAGAGAGGAGAAAGGAAGGATATGGCCTCTGTATTTATAGGGGAGTAAGTTTGGAGGTTAACAAGGTGGGAGTGGAAAAGGTGACTTGGCCCGATAGTGCTAGTAGTGCTTGTTTCCAATCCTCCCACTTTATACTAATTTTCAAAACTAATTTTGAAAATTAGGTTTTTCTATTTTAGAGTGGATTTGAAATTAATTATTGATTAAATAAATTATTATTTTAATCTCAAAAATCACGGAGCGTTATTAGGATAATTAATCCTCGTTTCTTTATCACCCTATCTTATGGTTAAAGTTTAATATATGTATCGATTTTATATTATATTATATTATATATATATATATATATATATATATATATATATATATATATATATATATATTGCATTTGATACTTAATCTATAATTTGAATAAACATGATATTTGAAAAATAATATAGATTAGGAATTTGTACCAGAGAGAAAAACTTAATTATAATGTGGAGCAATGTTGCGTAGTTATTTAAAGTAGGTGTGTAGTTTATTTCCACAAATATTTTTCTTTTATTTATAGTAATATATGTAATCAAATAATAACAGATTCAAAATATTTGCCTCATGAATACGGCTTCAAATTATATTTGACATTATGTTTTTTTTTTGTTACACTCATTGTATTGTTGTTGGCCACCCTTTTATTATCTTTCAGCTTTTGGAAATCCAACTAACCCTATTCCAACTTTACTATTTACACCTCAAAATATAAGATAAAAAGATTTTTTTTTTTTTAAATAAAAGCGACTTATCTTATTATATTTTTTCATAATTCTTTTAAAAATGATGTGTTCTTTCTTATTTTCTTTTTGGTCGTTTATGTACTCATAACTATGAGTAATTACTAACATTTCAAACTACTACTTTCAATTTTGTAGGCATTATAAAATGAAATTCATACATTATATTAATGTAAATTCAAATGCATACATTATTTTACTAATTACATGTTAATCTTATTTTTAATTTATATTAGTAATTACCAATATAAATAATATTAATAAATTTAAAATTAATATTTATTTATTTATATTTGAAACATATTTTTTATTATTTAAAATAATTTATATTGTTTTTATTTCTTCTATTAATAATATATTTATTTCTTCTATTGATAATATATTAATGATATATTAATATACTTCTTTTAAATTAATCTCTAAAATGTATTTAAATATTTAATAATTTTATTATGTATTATTTTAAAATTACTATTTTAACATAATATTTTTTATATCTATTGATTATAGTAATTTATGCTAAATTTTTTTAATTTATTATTTAAATTGTTTTAAATTTAATTCATTATTTGAATCCCCAAAAACAAAATAAATATAAAAATATTATTTTTTTATTAATTATTTGTTCAATCCTCATTATTTATTTTTTTCAAAATAAAAAAATTAGGTTAAAATTTAGTTTACAAAAACTGAACTCCTAAAAGAATTTTGAAAGTTAGAATTGACCTCTCCAAAAATTGAATATTACAGGTGTAGAATGAATAAGTCCGTTTTAATAAATAAATTACCATTGATTTTATTTAGGAATTTTATAAAAAAAGGTTTTATGCAAGAGAAAAATTTCAAAAAGAAGAGGGAATGGGTGCAAATTAGGTGGATGCAGATTATATTAATCTAGCAGTAAAGAAAAAATAGAACTCTAGACTAATAAAAAGTTGATCCAGAATAATAAATTCCTATCTTTTAAGATATTCTGCAGAATAACATTCATGTGTTAAATGTTTGTAGTATAATATAAGTTAGAATAGAGTGTTGTCAAACTCTTTGTGATTGAAATAATTGTTGAATCCAGGCATGCTTTTTTATGTAATTTATAAAGTTAGTTGAGATAATATTATTAGTTCAATTATGGCATTTATCTATTTTAAATTTAAAAATTTTATTATAATTTTGTCTTTAAAGAAGTGTTTTGAGAAAATATATTTAAATTTATTTTAATTTTAAGTTTTAGGTAATATAAAATAAAAATTTTAATAAATTTTTTTCAAAAGTTAAAGAACATAAACATATGTATAAAAATTACAATCATATTTACGAGAAGACTGAATCTTCAAGAATCAAAACGGAATACTAAAAAGACTAATTTACTTGAGTCAACATATAAATTTGAAATATTTTATTATTTAATAATTTTTTGTAATGATCAATTTGTATGTTCAATTATCTAAATCAATGATTAGGCAAATACAAACTTTACTGTTCTAGAAATTAATAATGTGATATAATAAAAAAAATTAAAATGAGAAAAATCATCCTATCTTCATTTATGTTGAAAATTATTTCATAGTCATATTATTTTGATATAGATGGATAACATTTCTTTAATAACAAATATCTTGTTTAGTGTAAAATAAAATAAGAAATGAAGTGGCCATAAGAAATTGAGGGGGTGACAGAATACTGACAAGTCACCGTCCATGCGAGATTTGCTATTATGCGCCTTGGCTTCTCGACACCACAAACCATCAATTTCGAAAATGTAATACAACAACGTATTACGTATTACATTTTCTTGTGTAATTTGTTACATGTATTTTATTAAATTCAAAAAAAATTGTTTTTACTTTTGAACTTTATTTTTTTAACTAATAATTATTTGTAATTTAAAATTATAAATATTTTAAATCAAAATTTGAATAAAGTTATGAATAATAAAAATTTAGATATCAAAATTATAAAAAAATATATTTAACAATCAAAATTAAGAATAACTTAAAAATTAAATGATTAAAGTTTCGGTAAAAATTGGACTAAAATTGCAATTATGCTGAATAAAAATTTTAAAAATTATATAAGATATTTTATATAAATTAAGTTTAATTTATAAAATCTAATTTATATTTATATTTTTTATATTTTCATTTTATAAATGATTATACAAATATTAATCAAACTATAATCATAATTCTCAAATTAAATTAATTATATTTTTTTCTTTTGATTTTATTCTATCATATTCTAATGTTTGTGTCTATCAACCATTAAAAAGGTGCAACATTTTAGTCTTTTGCTCTTTTTTTTTTTCAATTCTAATTTCGAACTAAAAGCACACAACATTAATATTTTGAAAATCCAAATTAACACTGTTAAGGTAAGTTTGGCATGACAAAAAAATTCAACTGAAAATAAATACTACTAAAATAGCACGTTTAAAATGTCACAAGTTATAATTAAGTCAACAAAAATAATTAATAAATAAATACATTTCTTCATAGTCACCTTGATTCCCTTACTCTCACTCATACCCTGACTCTACCCATTTCTCCACTACACTTTTCTCACTTCTAATTTCTATCCATTTTCAGGTAATTTATTCATTTCTTTTAAAACAAAGAAAATTCTCAAATTTTTGATCTAACTGGATCTGAATCTCCAATTTCATCCTGCCTCATTATTGTTTTTGTTGGTTCTGATTTAGTTATAGTATTTTGTGTTAGTATAAAGTCAATTAATTATTCAAACCTTCCATTTTCAATAATCTGAAATAAAGAAGAACTGAAAAGTGTATGTGATGGGTTCGTCTGTTTCAGGAACAATGAGGGAGCACGTGGTTTTATCTGTTGCTGACCCTCTTCCTACAGCACCTTCAACTTTGCAACCCCAGCATGGTGGTGATGATGCCCGAGATTCACTCATTGAGGGTGCTACTCAGGTCAATGATGTTGGGGAATGCGATTCTGTGGAAGAACAGGAACAAGAAAAAGAAGAAGACCTCACCCTACTAATGGTGGAGTGTCGCATCTGCCAGGAAGATGATACTCTTCAAAATTTGGACATTCCCTGTGCATGCAAGGGAACCTTGAAGGTATTTTTGGATAGTAAGCAATGAAATTGAGGTATTTTTGGATTGTTGCTTCCTGCATAATTTTTTTAGTAAGCAATGAGGACAGTTGATTGTTGCTTTCTATGAGGGGATCAGTTATGCTAGTTGGCAGTGAACTCTTTGGGATAAAAGTACTAGCATGGTGTTTGCAATAAATGGCTTCCTCTTTATTGAATCAATGCTTCCGATTTCAGAGGGTTGTCTGTTTCCAGCAGTTATTTATTGTGTGTACAAGTAATTTGGACTGCATGTTGATGTGTCTTTCAATGAGATAGTATGAACTGCGATAGTTATATTCTTTTGTTATAACTAATAAAAGTTATTGAATATAACATTTTGAATTTGACAATTGCATTATATATATTTTTTTTCTATGTACAAGTTTGCTCATAGGGGATGTGTTCAGTTATGGTGCTACGAGAAGGGTGATACAATTTGTGAAATCTGCAACCAGGTGACTTGTTGAACTCTTCGCATTAGCATGGTAATAAGCATATTTAATGTAATAGACATGTATCTTAGTTTTAACTGCATTTTAGGCATTATTTTAGGGAGTTTTGTGCTGATTTTCCTGTGGCTGTGTATGAAGTAGGGCATGCTGGATACACCCAGCACATTGATAATTTTCTTGTGGATTATATAATGGTTAGCTTTGCTAGTGATCCCTGATTCGAGACACTGTGGGAAAGCCTCACAGACATTAATGATTAGAGTATGTATTTGCAACTTTTAATTCTGCCATGTTGATAATTTGTTTAGGGAATCAGTGCCTTTCTAACATCGAGGCATGTATAAAGTAAAGTTATCAGTGCATTTTCTTCTCTTGTTAGATGTTTGGTGTGCAGTTGCCAAGATCATGTGTATACAACAAATCTAAGACTTAGGACTTAACCCACAAAATCGGTTTATAAAATAAGGTTATCCAAGAGAACTACTTAGGTTATATGTCTAAGGGATGTGCTCCCACACCTAACACAAGGAGGGTGTTGGAGGCTGCAACGAAGGCAGACCAAAGCGTTAAGGTGGGCTGGGGTAGTCTCAATTAAGACCAGTATCCAACAAAATTAACTTTGTGGAGGATCTCAATGTAGGAAAACGAAACATGCCCCGAAAGATTAGAGAGAACAAAGCAAAACCAGAAACAATAGATGGCTGCTAGCAATAGAATAAAAAAGAGAGATGAATGAACTTTAAGTACCAAATTGATTAGATGTAACAACTACGAAATCATAGGGTCAGAATATTGCATTTATTAGTTGCTCAGACTAAGTTATAGTTTTTCACAGAAAATTTTTCTTGACATTCAGCCATTCAAACCTGGCTATTCTGTGACAACAACTGTCTTCCATCCAGGAGATACTTCAATTGATATCAGGTAATTCTACATTTTGACTGTTGACTTAATGCTATTCTTTTTAATATGCACAAGAATCTTTATACTTATATATGTAGATATGGTGCCAATTTCACCTTGCTTATTTGTTTTCCTTCTGGACTTCATTATATTGAGTTAGGCTAAATGTAAGAGATCTCTGATGGAGACAGTGGAGGGAATTTGTTGGGGGCTAGGTGGGTTTAAGATTATTAGCCCTTCTTCCCTTTTTTTCTAGTCTATATCCATTTCTTTAGGTAGTTTATATTCTTGCAATATTTTGAATACCTCTTGTTCAGGCCAAACTATCATTATCTGCTCTATGTACTACGCATCTATAATTCTATGTCTTCCTATATCATCACGGCTGCTGATTCTATGTCTTAGCATATGCTTTTGCATATTGAGCAGTGATGACTGGGCAAGCTCTGGTATTCCTTTAGATTTGCACAATTCTCCACTTTTGGCTATTGCAGCTGTAGAGCACCAAGTTCTGGATACTTGTGAAGATTATGCCTGTGCTGTTGGCACTGGTGGAATTACATTATGGCACTTTGTTGGTCTAATTGTAAGCATTTTTAATTTGTTCATGAAGTTCAATAGTATGTTTTCAGATGTTTTATATTAGGCATGAGAATTTATTCTTAAATTTTTTTCTTTCTTATCTTTTAGAAATTAAAATTTAAACTTAATTCAACCTTACAAAATCGGTTTGGTAAAGTAAGGTTTTCACTCATTATATATTTTAATTTGACTGAATCTCTAGTCAATATGAGATTTCCAACATATTTCCTCATAGTGGGAATTGGACATTTCCAACACATCTCCTCATAGTGAGAATTGGACATCTTAAGCGTGGGACGGGAGAACCCAATAGCCAATGACATGATAGACTCAAAAAACTGATTAAGATAGGTTCCGAATGACTTTGGTAACATGTTAAAGTTAAGGAAGAGAAAAACATTGAGCTGAAACAATATGGTTCTGAGACAACACAGATACTTTATTTATATTGGGAAAAGGAGATCAATGCAATAAATAGAGGACATTTGATATCCTCTAACAACAAATTTATCATACGGGAGTAAATAAAAATGTTTCTAATAATGCATATGTACTCTAGATATTCCTGATTATAAAGGATCAACTCCTTATTTCTATAATTATAACTCTCTCTCTCAAGCTGGAGCATATAGGTCATATGTGCCTAGCTTGTTGCAAATATAATTGATCCTCAATCTTGGAGATTTGGTGAATATGTTACCAATTTTTCGTTAGAGTTGACAAATATAGTAGTGATATCTCTAACCAGTTTTTCTCTTATGAAATGACAATCCACCTTAATATGGTTGGTCCTCCATGAAAGATAGGATTAGAGCCAATGTATAATGCTGCTTGGTTATCACGTACAAGGTCTGTTTGGGAGCTTTCTTCAAATTTAAGCTTTTTGAGAAGTTGTTTTAGCCATATGAGCTCACAAGGGACTCATGTCATTATCCTATATTGTGCTTTTGCACTTTACCTTGCCCCCACATTTTATTTCTCACTTTTCCATTATATTAAATTACCTCAACAAAAACATAATTGTCTGAAGTGGAGCATCTATAGCTTGGTGATCCTGCATAGTAAATGTTAGAATACCTAACAGTTTGAGTATTTCCTTTATTTTCATAAATGAGGTCTTTTCCAGGAGTCTTCTTAATATATTTTAAGATCTTTATGACTACATTTCGATGGTCTTGATAAGGAGAGTTTAAAATTGACTTACTACACTCATTGTTAAATCGATGTCAGGACGGGTCACTGTGAGGTAATTTAGGTTACCAAGTAACCTTATGTATCTCCCAGGATCAAAATAAAGTTCACCTTGGTCAGTTAATGTATGACACTTGGTCAGTTAGTGTGTCTACAGGCTTAGCATCTATTATCCCTGTTTCTTCTAGAATGTTAAAAGTGTATTTTCTTTGAGATATGACCAAACCATCCTTGGATTGTGCCACTTCATACCAAGGAAATACCTTAGGTGTCCAACATCTTCTGTTTGGAGCTTTTGAGCAAGATATTGTTTTAGTTGTACAATACCCTCCTTATCATCACCTGAGAAAACAATGTCATCCACATATACACTAAGATATATACATCCTTGGGGAGAATGACAATAGAACAAAGAATGATCAACATCACTTTATATCATTCCAAACTATTGGATAACAATCCAAAAATGTCCAAACCATGCATGAAGTGATTGCTTGAGGCCATATAGAGACCTTTGCAAGCAACATACCATATTCGATGACTACTCCTAAGCAACAAATCAACGAGGTTGCTCGATGTGTACTTCTTGATCAAGGTCACCTTGTAGAAATGCATTTTTTATCTCAAGTTGAATGTGAATGACAGCAATGGAAAAGAGAAGTAGAATAGATGTCATGTTGGCAACATGAGAGAAAGTACCAGTATAATCTTGACCATAGATTTGTGTGTATTCCTTGGTAACTAGTCAGCTTTATAGCGATCAATGTTACCATCAGGTCCTGTTTTAAAAGTATATAACCAGGCGACTCAGTAGTAGAAGTGGAGTACTTAAACCCATCTATCTTCTCAATACCAACAATATAGTCAGAAAAAATAGGAGAATCTATTCTAGAGGTTGATATGGCATTCAAAGACATTTTTTTCTGAAAAGCTGAAGGGAAAAAGAAACCTTAGAAGAGGGCGTCAAAATAGTGAAAGCGAACCTGGAAGAAAGGTTTGCAAAAAGAAAAATCCTTTGGAGACAGTGGGTCTACTGGGCAAACACTATTTTGAAAAAAGTATTTAGTAAGATGAAGTGTATATCCACTTATATATTATAATTTGATCGAATATCTAATCGATTAGATATTCAACATTAATATCATTCATAGAACGATTGCACCTTTTCTTAGTCCTTGAGATTTATTTTTGTATGCGTATGTGGCACCTACCCATGTATTTCTGTTGGGTATACATGGTTGTAATATTATATTTCTCGTGTTTACTTTCTGGGTGTAGTGTCTGACGAGTGATGAGTGCTTTTAGTTATGCTGTTAATTCTTATATGGAAAGAGATCCCTATATTTGTAAAATCTTATATATTAAATGCTGTTAATTTCTGTGCTTGGGTCTTGTACAAAATTTGCAGTTAATGGCTCTTTTACTTCTGAGGCAAGTTGCTCCCCTCTTCAATGCTGATGCAGAGAAAGTTTTAACATATATTTATGTAAGTTGTAATCTAAATGATTAATCGTGCTGCATGTTACACAGCTGATTAGTTGATTTCATAGTACTTAATGTTTTGCAGTTTTTCTTTCTTCGTGCGGCTGCTGTTGTCCTTCCTTGCTATCTTATGGCGTGGATAATTCGCGTAATACAGCATCAAAGGCAAAGACAAGTTACTACCCTGTGCTTATTCTAATATTGAAATATTTGTATTATTTTCCCTTCCAATTTTCATATTTTGATTAATCATATGATGTCATTTGGTAGGCCATTTAAGATTGTAAGATTTAAGTGATGGTATCAATTTGAATTGCGACAAGATATGGTGCACATGGCATGATTCTTTTATCACTTGTGGAAAAAATGTGAATAGTGAACTTCTTGCCTGTCTATAGAGACCTGGAAGTTTATAGTGATTGCAGACTAAGTTTTTATGATGGGAAATGTTTTTGTCTGGGTTCTCTTCTCCACATATGCTTATTATTCTAGTACATTTTTACTTTGTCTTTTTTATTTTTCTTTTATGAACTAACAGAATCATGTATTTATTTTGGATCAGCAAGCACCTGAAGAACTTGCATTTATGCTACAAGCAGACGAACAAGGTTAGCAGTTTGCAATATCACCAGGATCTATTTTTCACTGATTAATTCCCGTAAGTGTTGTGGAATGTCATCCCTAATACAACGACCTTAGAAATTGTGGTTGGATCAGTGATGCAGCGGAATAAGATCTGACGACTCTGTTGCTGGTTCTCCATTTTGTATCTTTCTTGGGTTATAATACCCCCACCTACCTCTCTCTCTCACTCTTTCTTCTGTAAATAGGTATATTAAACATCATCTCATGAGCCCAAATGCAGCTTATACAGCTGCTAATAGGGAAATTGATGTTAACTGGAAGTGTTCTTCACCTATGAAAATATTTGTATACAAATTTATAGATTATTGATGTCCTTAATATTATTTGAAAATGGAATAAGTTCACCAAACATGTTTCAAAAATTATTTTGGCCTTTCACTATTATTTTTTAGTATTAGCGAAGAAGTGTTGTTTATGTGAACCTGCCTAATTTAAGATGAGCTGTCATTCAAATTCAAGATTTGGATGCCATTTTGTTGTTATTCAACCAACTTCTATGAACATTCCGGGGGTAGCAGAGCTGAAAAGGACAATTTGATCACTGATTTTTATCTACCTCAATATTTTTAGAAATTTTAATTTAACAGTTCAAAAAGTTGAGGGGTTGTACAGAGATTATAGCATATGCTGTTTTAAGCTATCCATTCCTATGTGATAAGAGGGAAGGTGGTTTGTTTTTGAAAGCAACAGTTCACTTATTTCTTTTACTTTTTTCCTTGAGAAAACTGTCAGATATTTCTTTTACTTTAATACAGCTCTAAAGTGGTCAGAAAGAATATCTTACTCGTTGCTATGTTCTTCAATTCACTTCCCTAAATTCTTTCCTTTTTTTCACGGTTATTACTTGATTAAACATATGAAGTAACTTATTTAGTGAAGCCACATAAATCTATACAATAGAAAAAGAAAAATGAGAGGAAACATGAAGACTGGATTTAGAAGCTAAAAAACGTGTTCTTTCTAAAACATTGACACAAAAATTAGTTTCAACAGTAATATGAACATATTCGAGTTGTTTACATACTGTGAAATGTTTTCAAGTTAAAAGGGTAAATATACCCTTATGAAATACGTTTTAATATTTTATTAGACAAATATAAAAATTAAAATTTGAAAGAAAATTGGAAGAATTCAATCGTGGTTGTGCTCTGGTGATGTGATCATTTCATTGAATAACTTTTGGTACAATTGTACATTTCTGTACTTGTACGTTTTAGAGATCACTTCAGTTTGGCAGAAGTGTTTTGAATCTAGGCAATACATACAGATGGAAGAAAAGCATAAAGGAAATCCATTGAGCACTAAAAACCAAGACTAGCATTTTTTGTTGCATGGAGTGAAGAGCTTGGAATTCTAAAGACTCCTAGCTTAAAGAAAGTGCTTGAACATGAAAGCATGTTATTGGTTGGTTCGTTTTTTTTTTCAGAGTGGCTGCCATTCTACCTTCCTCCAAAATTCTCTACTTTTGATGGCTTTCTTGTGCCTGTTGCATTAACATTCTAAGGATACTTTTCCCCAAATTTCATAAATAAAGTTTTTTATCTGAAAAAATTAAGAAAAAAATGAAAGAAACCTATAGATAGATAGGTAAATGAGTTTCTATTGATATCTAAACTAGTTTTAATTTACGAATGATATTATTTTATTTTATTTCTTATCTTTCTCCGTTCTTATGAAAAGATTTATCCAAAGTATATTTAAACACTGTCACTGAACTCTATCTTTAGTCTTGTCATGTCACCATTAATTTGGACCACCTCTTACTTAAGAAAAGTTGATGCTGTAAATGTTAATTGCTCTTTTTGTTCTAGTTTTCTTAATAAGGATTCTTTTAGTGAAGTTGGTTTTGTAAAATAAATTCTGATTAGAATTAAGTTTGAAGAGAAAAAGATTTATGCTTGAGTGTTTTTTATTTTTATTCTGAGAGTATGTTTGTAGTAAAAATCATATAAAATATTTGGTTAGCTACTTTAGATAATTTTAACTTAAAAATAAATACCTTGACATGAGATTAAATATGTGAAAATTTATGTCTATGTATGTTAATTCATATTTTAACATGAAATTAAATGACTTCTTATAAAACCAAACAAGTACTAAACCAAGTCAACCTTTACAACATATGATTTTAATGTGATTAAACGATTTATGTAAATTAATCTTAATAATAAATAGATTTGGCCTTAGAGCGCGTGTTAAAATGTACTTGGAATCGAATTTTTTTTTTTTTCATAAGCCAAATGCGCCTTTAGAACATCTCATTAGAGTTGTTTGAAGTTTTTAATAATTGCACTGTTGAAGTGAAAACTTGTTGAAATTCTTAAATCTCACGTAGTATCATAGAACTTACTAAAAATGAGTTATACTACTCTTGTGATTGCACCATTAGAGATGCTCTTACCAGTGAAAGAAAAACGGTTTCTTTCGGAGGAAGTTTAGTTTGGATCAAAAACACTTTCATGTATCCATTAGATCTTCATGGAGGGTATAATTTAGTAGGTTGGCTTTTTCATGGAACATCTCAGAAAAAGAAAGAGAATGCAGCTAATTCAATGAGCATCATGCAGAGAATGATTCCTCTCATTGGCATGAGGATATAGTAGAAGGACATGTCAGCAAGGGAAGATGACGTGGCAGACTAATAAAGTGTTTGAAGACACAGTTTCTTTGGTCTTTGTTTGGTGAAAAAGAGCAAGACAAATGATGGGGATCTTCGGAAACTGAATGGAAAGATACTTGGCTTCCCAAGGATATTGTTCCAATTAACTTTTATTCAAACCTGTCAGTGTCAGTCATCTAAATCACCCTTATATATTGCTTACATAGCATTTGCTTATGATTGGGGTGAATCTTCAACTTCCCTACATGTTCTAGGCTTCTTATGCTTTTGCTTTCAAACTTCCAAATCCCATAGAAGATAAACTGCAAGATTATCCTTGTTTCAAGAAATAGGAGATATAAACACAGTTTCAGACCTCTTCTTTGGTTCAAACTCAGAAGGCCTTTGTTCCTCCAAATTTTCCTCAGCAAAAGAGATGAGTTTCTTGACTTTCAGAGGGTTCTTTGTTTTAGTCTGTGTTGGGATTTTAGCTTCTCAGCCAGGCATGGTTTCTGGCCTCAGAAGCAAAGATCTTGCTCTGAGATGGGATCACAGGCAATCACCACTTGCTCAAATAGCTCGTGGCCTAAAGGCTGTTGCAGTGGAGGACTTGCAATCACAGTTGGATTTGGCACCTCCACCTTCATTGACATTTGATCCTAATCAATCAAACAAAAGAACGGTTCAAAAAGGGTCTGATCCAATTCACAATCGATGTTAACAACTCAACATGCTGTGGTTTTATCCCTTTTTACTTAGCTGAGAATGGCAAATGAGTTCCCTAATGCCAAGATTGTTCTTTGCTTCATTTATCAGTTTCTTAATGAGGTTGGTCGGCTTTCGATGCTCTTTTTCTTGCCCATTGGTTTTTAGTTTTGTTGAGTCTATCTGTCAGGTGAAGAATTGCTGATGAAAACATTTTGTAAAGAAATCAGGTATTGAAGAATAGCTAGATAGTTTCATGATATTGTTAGCCATCAAATACAGAATATAGTGGATTTCTCTCTCTCTCAAACACACTTTCTCTGTCTATGTGACTTTCCAGCAGACTTCGTTATAAAAAATCACCTTCTAAATTGCTCAAAAAAATAATTATTCCAAAAATTAACAATTCTCAGACATGACATTTTATGATTAGATAATAATATAAGACAATACACCTTTATATTCCTATTAAATTCTTTTTTTAAGTGCTTTTTTCTAAGATTCATGTGCCAAGAGGACAAATAATGAGGTATGCTTCGACATTAAAATAAAAAATCGTTTTTTTTCCATCAACAAGATGAGTAATTCAGCAAAAAGAAACCAATGAAGAGAATGTGAGCTTGCTACTAGCAAACAAATGAGACAAGGCTTGTCTCTTCCACTGGCATGTGAACTTAACTGAGACCAAGATCCATAGATTCTAACGACACAGAATCACGGAATTTCAGTTAACACGAAGCTGAGATCTCTGGTATCTGTTCTTTCTGTGCAAATTGAACCTTGTTGAAGATATCTTTCTTGCAACTTGCTGCCAAATCATATTCACTGCATCCCCAGGTTGCGATGGATACTGATACTCAAAGTGGGGTGTGATTTCCTTCAATCTTTCCCACATCTTGTTCCACTCGTCCCGTTTGATTGAACGAAGGAGATTCAGCAAGAATCCTTTCTTGACGGCATCAGAGGCACGCACAAATACAGAAAATTCTGAGTAGTCCAAGACATCTTCAAAGGGCAGCTCAATTTCATCACTAATGATCACAGGCACACAGTGGCTTACTATGGCATCAAAGAGTCGATTGGAGGACGGTGTATCACCAGCAATGTTGAGGCAGAATTTTGACAAGGCCATGCCTTTGCTTGCTTGATTGATCCCATTTCCTCCTATGCTCCCAAAAGTGAAATGCACATCTTTCTCTTCTTTGAGGAGGTAGTACAGTTCTTGGCGAATGGCTCCTCCCTAGAGTTTCAATATCATAATTTAACTAATTAAAATGAAGAAAGACCATCTTCCACATCTAGAATTAATACAATAAAATTGATAAGGGAAGTAGTATTGACGGAAAGCAGACATTAGATCATTGTAACGATTCTCACAGAGCAGTCTTAGCAGGATGCGTTTAAGTTTTAGTGTTCTAATAAATTGATCTTAAATTATGTGCCCAATATTTGTTCATAGATGTTGAAAGAAAAAAAAAAAAAAAAAAAAAAAAAACTCAATAAAATTTAGAAATCAACCATCAAAAGTCCTCCTTTCTTATATTTGGAAGCATGAAAATGTAATATTTGTACCACCTCTGAAATGAAGGCTTCTATACGAGCTAAAATGAACCCACTTGAGCTGATTAAACTTGTAGAAGATATATATTCAACTAATGCATTATAGTCAGCTCAGTGACACTGCCATTTATATCTTTCTGAAATTCAATAAAAATACGATCTACTATTGATATCTTGAGGTGCCAAAAAACATGGAGTTGAATTTTTTTTAATTAATAATTTAATACCAAGGATGATAAGGACATGGAGCTTGTTGCTAAAGGTGACGGCCGAATATTTGTCATGTGTCAGTTCTCTATGCTCATATCCCTTTTGTTAAAAAGGTGCCAGGGTATACGCAAGTACCTGGGATCAAATCGGTAAAGTTATCTATTATCTAAGCCATATTCATCAATATGTTACAACCAATAAGGGTTATTAATTCTGATATCCACCCCATAACAAGTTAAGAAGCTAACTTATCCCACAAAACTAATCTAATAAAGTAAGATTTGTACCTACTTATATATTATAAATTGAACTTATCAGTAAACAATCTAATTCATTGACGAAATTACCTCAAAAGAACCTGGTAATGGAGTGGTAAAACTAGTCTATGTGATATTTTTATGTGATCCATTATCTAAGCCATCAATATGTTACAACCAAGAAGGAGTTCTTAATTCTGATATCCACCCCACTAACAATTTCAGAAGCTGATGCACGTTGACATCATGCCAATACACAATAAAATGGAACATAGGCCTCTTGCAAATCTTAATGGGCACAATCAATAATATTAAGAAATGAGTTTAAACTTAACTTATCCTCATAAAACTGGTCTAATAAGGTAAGGTTTTTACTCATTTATGAATTATAAATTAGACTTATCTCTAACCAATTTAATTCATCAACGAAATTACCTCAAAAGAAACTGGGAATGGAGTGGCAAAACTAGTCGATGTGAGATTTTTTTCATAATAAGGTAATTATGCATTAAACAAATAACATGAGTGCAGTAGAAACTCACATCTTTCCTGTATATTGCTCCCTGGAAATACACCAGTGTGGTACGTTCTTCATATGAAGCTGATTTAGCTCTTGGTATGGTGCCTACTAGGTGCCTGTAGGGGGCTATTACATCTTTCTTGATATTTGCTAGTTGAGGAGGATACCTTCCGAAATCTGCAAGCACAAGCATAGCAGAACCCAATTTTCTTCTTGCATCCAACAAGCTGTTAGGATGGTGGGCTATAATCAGATGATCCTTCCCTCCTAAACGTTTCCATTCCTTCCGGTCCATTAAGAACCGCACCAATTTGTCTTGCAACATTTTGTTAACACTAACTTTTTCCTCTCCATGAAGCTTGGAATGCCGATTGTAACTGAGAGATGAGAAAAACGGCACAAAAATTACATCTGCTTGACTTGAATCCTGCACTCTAATTGCAGAGCAAGAATGACCAACTTTGGCGGTGTTCGACGCCAGAAGATCAAGGGTGAGCCAGTATTCCATGCTGTGCTGCAAGTTCAGACCACCTGGATAGCGTGGGATACCTGCAGGGTTATCCACCTCAGGCCATGTTTGATTCAAACTTCCCTTCCAACCCAATAACCCAAAGTGAAATTCTGGGGGCAAGTCATACATGAATACTCTCAATAAAGGCCGAACTGGGTGAGATCCCACATTCATCTGTTGTCCCACAGAACTTGTTTTATGGCTTGAATCAGAAGCTTGACAGTCAGATTCTCTGGGTTTTTGCGATTGAAATTTGAAATCCCCAGAGGGAGGGTCTCTCTTCAAATTAGGCACGAAGTAAAGTGACGCATTATTGTCAAGAATAAGGTCTAACACTGATCTAGGTATCAAAGAATGACTGCTAAACTGGAGTAGGAAAAGGGATGACAGGACCAAAAGGAACATAGAAATGATCATCACGTAAAATATAAACCTTGAGTGAAACAAGATCTTCTCTGACATTTTTGAGGATCAAACAAGGTCCAATCAAGCAATCTTACAGCGAATACAGCAAATAAAACAAGACACCAAAAGAAAAAAAGACTGAGCAGCTGAAAGGGTAAGCTATTTCCACAAACACACAAAGCAAAAACCTTGATGGGGGTTATGGGTTTAGCAAGAAGCCCTTCTCAATCAGAATCCATAGCTCGAATCCCTCAAACACAAATGACCATACCCACCCACTAATGGCCTCACAACCTTCTACAGTGTTGAACAAGATCTCCAACACTTCTCACATGCAATGGCTTCCACATACAAAGCAATTTCAAACCCTTCCACTTCTTACAGAACACACTGATGAGACACAGTACAATCCATCAACCAAAAATGCCTGTGAAATCCAACCTTTGTTGAGCCCAACCAAAACTAGCTACAAACAAATACCCCAAAACAAAAGTTCTCAGCTTTAGCATTCCATTAAACAGCCTTAGGAGATGCAATCATTAGAAACCCAAGAAAATGTATTTGAATGAACACGGCAAGAAAATTAAAGAGGAATTTGCATCTGGGCAGACAATTTTTTAACTTTTTTTTGGTTTGAGCAAGAATGGGTACCTGACGATAGAGGTTGATGCAGCACTCACTTGATCACTGTGCTAAGTCTTCACATTCAGACAGAGGAGAAAAGGAACAAACTTTCTTAGCAAAGGTTCATGTTTGTTAGCGGTGCACGCTTAACGTGTGCGAATTGCAAGTTTCGTCACTCATTTATTCTTCTATCAAGTTCCAACCTTTCTTCCCAAATTCAAATACCCATTTAATGTATGTACATGTAGCAGATTGCAGTTCTTAATTATTTTATTCTCATTCTAGCTGTTCACATTCAATAATCAGGGGGAACGCTGTCTGTTTTTTTCTAATGGAAAGTAACATTTGAATTAATATAAAATTTAATATTTAAACGGTCATTTATAATAGAGATAAGTATAAAAGTCTTTTATTTATGGTGATTAGGTTTTATGCCACCAATGAAATTCATTAATTTGAAATGTGGAGGAGTAGGGTGTTGCATTGCATCAAGTAATTTTTCTTTGGCAAAAAGTCAAAATCTTGATTTGCTCAAGGATCGTGGAAAATAATCTTACTACTGATGAAGTTGTAGAGGGAAGGTGACTTTTTTTTTGTCTTTTTCACGGTTTTGTTAATTTCGTATTTCACTTGGAAATTACCAGATGTTATTAGGAATATAAATAGAGTTTTTTACCTAGAAAATAGAAATGGAAACTAACAAGAAAAAGACTTTGAATACATTATTGAAATAATAACTTTTGGCTTTTATAGCATTTGGTTCACGTAGAAAAATAAGACACCTGTAAAGTAAGCGAATAAGAAGGGAAAGAACCTTGATCTTTTAACTTTATACACCCACTTAATTATATTTTTCAGAACGAATGATAAAGTGTAGTGTTGCTTTATGGGTACATCATTTTGATATTTTGGCATTGTTTTAGTAGATCGGAAAATAGAAAATGCTGCGAAATTAAGGAATACCAAGAGCTCCTAATTCCATGCCATTTTGTTTCACATAAATTCCGAACAAGTATAGATGATAAACTGGTTAAACTCTGCTATTTAGGTATGCATGACAAAACAAAGAATATTAGTAGGGAACTTTTTTTTTTTTTGGTTCAAAGTCAGGATGATAAGATAAGGTGTCACTTGTCAATAGACACGAGATGTTAAGAAACCTTTCTTTACGGAAAATTCTTATCTTATTTTTTCTTGGCTGTTAACAATTGAAATGACTACCTAATCACAGTGTCTAGTTTACTTATTGGGCAGAAGAGGGCCATAATAACAAAGTTTACATTCTCAGTTACTCCTTTTTCAAGGTTTCAATATATTTTCTGAAAACAGTTTTTTAGAACAAAATTTTAAGAACTAATTTTTAAAATATAATAATAGTTCTTGAAAAGAGTTTTTTTTTAGAATGAAATTCTTTTTTTCTTCTGTAGTAGAAAATGAATGTGTAGGGATGACAACGATGACAGTAGTTACAGGTGGCCGCAATGGTGCATAGTGTATTGAAGAAAGGTATCTTAGTCTTTTTCTGTTAGTATGGAGTGCAGGTAATAATAATAGGGTGCAGGAAGTAAAAGCCTCAATCATTTTTATAAACACTCCACTGTTGTGCTTTTACTTTTTGCACCTGTTGATTTCCTCCCGAATCCCATATTTTTCAAAAATACCAAGTCTGCTGAAATTGGTTCCTCCGTGGTGGAAGGTTGGTGCATGAAAACCAGCAGAAATTGGTTGCTTATATTGTTGAGGTAGGTTATTAGTTTGTTTAATGTTTGCAAATGATTAAAATCTAAAGTGTTTATGCATTTTTCAGGGATAAACCGTAGCCAAAAACTGTCTTTTAATGTATTTTAGAATAAATACCTCAAACTTTATTCGATGTTAGATGAAAAATTTCATAATTTATAAGATATTGAAATACACTAGATTTGAATTAATATTATTTTAAATTATTTTATTTTTAAATAATTTAGTCAGATAAAATAATTCAATTTTATTAAATTTAACTTTGTGGATGAAGTATTTTAATTACCACCAAATATAAAAAAGTATTTAAATATCAACCATTTGTTAATATTTCAAAATTACTAATAAGGGTGATTTTCTATTTGATTTTTTTTTTCAAAATTCCTCGAGATTTTTTTTATTTGATATTGATAAAGTTTTTTCAAAATTGACATTGCTGAATTCATTTGTAGTTGATATCAAACACAATTATTTAGATGGATATTAATAGAAATTACTTTTATAATGTTGTTGGTTGAGTATTTTTTTTTTTCCAATCAATGTTGGCTAAAAAGAATTCCATTTGATATTATAAACAAAAAATATTAGTTAATGATGGGTGAATTTCTTTTCCAACAACACTGAAAGAAATCTCAACAAATTATTGACAACAAATAATAATATTAGTATTGATGATAAAAAAATAATTATCACCGACATAAAACAATCATATTAAAAAGAATTTAGTTCACATTTAAAAAAAAAACGCCTAACATACACTAAAAAACCCGGAGTAATATCGAACAATAAATAATAATAGTTTACGACAAAAAAAAATCTAAATAATTTAAATAAAAAATAAATCATATCAACATCAATAAAAAAATCAAATGAAAAGTAATGATTCCAATAATATCTTAGTTCCAATCAAGTCCACTGCTCCCTTCAATATACATATTTTTATTATCTGAACATGCTAACTTGTGTTTTGTACTAATTGAAGGACAATAAATCATCCAATTACACAATAAACTAATATATGTTTTAATTTTGTTTATAAGTGTAGTCTTACGCAAACAGTAACAATAAATGCTTTTCTAAGATTAAGATATATTTTATGAAAGTTGTTTTAAATCAGGATTTATTTTAAATGTTAGAAACTAAATACAGAAAGTTTGTATCACAAACGATCATGAAATAATCTTATATGAAAAAATTATTATTCTTGATACGCTTTCAATCCTATCTAATGTCATACATGGTATTTCTATTTGAAGTGTTTCCTTATGAAAGCAAAGTTAGAAGGGTAAGGCTTATACAAGATCAAGACCTTGTATATCAAGTTTCAAGTCCAAGTATACACAAGGGATACATAGATGATAAATATCAAATATTAGCAAAAGATATATAGCAACAATCATCTATAGAAGCATATATAAAGGAATTCAAAGATGAAGAAGAAGAATATTCAATAATTACATACAATTCTTTCAATATTCTAATGCTAAATTGATATTAAGCATTTGTTGTAGGTGAGCGAAAACCTTGTAATTTGATCACCATCTTATCAAGAAGATCTACAACCAAGAAAAATTAATATCAAGATCTCTTGGAGTTTGAGATAAAATTGTTGTTCACCAACTATCTTGACACAAGTGCATTTCAACCTTGACCTAGCTATCTGTCCAGTATAATGTGCACATTCATCATAATTTGGTGCAAAAGGTTTGGCTACCGAGAAAGATAAATATTGTCAACTATGAGCTTCACTTGCTCTTCTAGGAAGTTTGCTAGACTCCATCCTTCAAGTCCAACATAGATACATGTGACTAAATACTAATGTTAAGTTTTAAAGAGTAATTGAATTCTAAAGAATACTCTGAATTATGAATGGAAAACTAGGTCAATGCAATAGTTAAAATGAAAGCTCAAGATCAAAGGTTCAAAGTGCAATCAAGTAAATACATAAATGTATTTGTACATTAAATTCATACATAACTCATTATTAAGCTTTATTAAGCTTACATAAATTAACATTTAATTTGGTTAAATTTGTTGTTTTTCCAAATTTGTACATAAATAACCATTTATCTTACCTATAGATAAAATTACAATACCCAAGAAAAAAATTCTTCAAAACTCCCATCTCAAGACACCATGCTTTATACAAATTTAATCCATAGGTAATGAATTATATAAAGAAAGTATCGTAAATTTTATGTTTTCACATACAAATATTAGTCTCGGTTGATAAGAAATTTACCTACATATTTATATTCATACTTAATAATCACTATACAAATCATCAATTTATTATAATGAACTATGCTAATCTTTGTAAACTATATTTGAATAGCTTGATAGTTTCAAATTAGGAGATAGAATTGTACTCGCAAGAGTACTTGGAGATGAGAAGTTTCTTCCAATAGTTCACATAAAAAAAAAAACCTTTTACTTCTTTCTCACAAAAAGTGATTACTTGAAAATGACATTTTGGGTATCTAGTGAGGAGAAATTCAAGATATAGGCTATAGAAAGAGTAAAATTGTGTAAAAAAGGAGTTCAATATTGAGTGACATCTTTAAAATTGTGAGGAAAAAAGAGTAAAAGAATTCATAATAGTGAGAGAGCAGTCAATTGGAAAAGTATATAAGATAAATTTCCCATTAATAAACGATTGAAAATAGTAGATTATCGTATATGTAAAGTGAATTATTTTGGATTGTATTTCTTTAAACTATTGTCAATGTAATATATCTTGTCGATAATACTATAAAAAAAATCTTATCGATATTAGTAAAGTTATAATAAATTTTATCCTGAGTTATTGAAAAACTATGAGTCTGCAAAATATCCAACCTTCAGTACATCAAATATTATTTTATATGGCCTTGTATATTTTTTTCTTTGTTTTCGTCCAATAACATAATAACATTTGTAACTATCACTATTTATACACTACACTAGTGGCCCTGCTTCTGATGCAGATGCCAGATTCTACACGCAGGAGCATAGGAAATTATAGAGAATCACTAGGTACAACAATTAAAATAAGGTTGGATCTTCAGATCCTTTAGCCTATATGACATGTCTGTCCCAAAACTTTATATATAAGACTGACATTATAAAATAACTTCATTATATATAAAACTAAAAAATAGAACAATGACAAAGATAATTGATTAACCAGAAGAACAGCCCTCTCATACTTGTTTAGGAAGGGGACTAACATATAGGATTCTTCATGAAATTAATGATTGGATTAATTTCACTGAATAGAACAAGATGGTTAATTTAATAGTAGTCTTAGTGAAGACCCAATTGTACTAGGTGCTACCCAAAACAAATATAGCAATGGCCATAGTTGGTGATTCCACTTTGAGTAATATAAAAAAGTGTTGATGAAATCATGTTTATATGACTTCAAGGGCATTTGGGTCCTCCACGCTTGGTCTTCCAGTTGTTGTAGCAGGGGCACACAGATTTGTTCCCATAGTAGCCAGGAGGAACACATAGGCAAGTTCTGCAGCATTTTTGACAGAAGAACATGCATGGCTTGTGGTACTGTGTCTGGCTACATCTTCTTGTGCATTCAGATGGGCACTCTGATCAAACAAAATTTACAAACATGACTAATCAGATCACACATAATTCAAATAGTTGAAAGCAAGTGAGTTCAAAGCCTTCACAAACTTTTGGTTCATGAACCATGATGAAAAAATAGTAAAACTTAGTGTAAAAATATCATAAAGAGTATGATTACTCACGTGAGCTCCTTAGACTCCCAGGTCCATAATTACTCTGAAAATTGATGGAAAACAAATAGTGAAGATATGAATTTTCAATTTTGACATTTGCAAACCAGTTGAAAACAGCTGTTATATATATATATATATATATATATGTTCTAAAACTGCATTACTATTGATCTGATCTAATTTTCCACATGACACACAATCACTGTCTTTTCTTAGATTAAATATTATAATCATGTATTACGTTAAAATTACTGAAGAACACGTTCTTCTAGACCCTACAACAGTTTTTACTGATTAGGGACTAAAAGGGTGGTGGAAAATGTTCGAAACAAAGAAAAAGAGATACTCACTCGGTCCAAGTGATAAGCAGCATCTTTTGCCATAACCTGAAACCATAGTAAAAGTAAATTTCAAACAAGGTTTAGACTTAGAGCATATATATTATCAAACAATGTAACCTGCAAATGTAGTAATGGTTTGTTTTAGAAGGGACTATAACCTGAGTTGTGATCATGGAGATGGCAAGGAGAGCCAGAAGCAGAACGCAGAGAAGCTTAGCCATGGCCATTGCACTACACAAAAGGGTCCAAGTGCTCTTTGTAGAGAAAGAGAGAGAAAAAAGACACAGTAAAGAGTGTGGGGAAGGTGTTTGTTTAAGAGGCCTAAATGGTTTGGTGCGTTTGGTTTGATTCAGATGCAGTGGTTTGTAAGGGCTATAAATAGACTTGGTTGGCTTTTTAACTCTGAAAAGCAAGCATATTGGATAATTGGAGTTTTGGATTCCAGTGTTTTATTTATTTATTACCATATAATAAATATAATATAATAGTGTATTGTATTTATTATGTGTACCAGCACCTGTTTTGGTATTCATGATAACGTGAGCTTCTTGTACCTTTGATTGCTATGTTGTGCTACCCTCTTATCCCAAACTTTTGCACCATTCAAATAATCTTATTTTACTTACTGCTTGTTCATGCTGCACCATACACTATATTCATTCTTGAAAAATACAACACATGGCTCTTCAAATAATGAAAGAGAAAATAAATATATGTATAACCATTATGTATGCGCGTGATCTTTCTACTCTCAGAATGATTTCAGCACAAAAAAAGAAAAAAAATTATATTCATGAAAGTTATAAAAGAATAGCAAAATATAATGCATTACAACTTGCCAAATTGAAAGAACATATATCAATCAACAATATACTCAACAATAACAGAAAGGGAAGCATTAAAGTCAATCGAGTGATAATATTCCTTTACACCCCTCTATTTAGATGGAGTGTTAATTTGAATCAAATAATGAAAATTTATGCTAAGTAAAAATGTATCTTGTATAGAATATATTTACTAATAATTATTTCTGATGATTGACCTTTTAGCATGGCTGAAAATAAAAGGTTACATAAGATAACAAAATCCAGTCTTTCAATTCATTAAACAAACTAATGAAAAGTATATATTTGTTTCTTCTTTCTACCAATTATTAAGTTAAAATGGTATTGTTAAGCTATATTTTAAAAATTGCATCGTCATTGAACTAATCAAAAGACGTGTCCAAAGATATTTGGTTTAATTGCAGTTGTTGAACCGATATTAACTAAAGTAATACAGATAATTGAATAATATAAAAAGTAACATTAAAGAAATATCATTCCATAATGTTCAAAAATTTAAATAACCAAACTTTTTTAACATTCAAAACACACTTAAAACTTACAAATAATGAATAATGATGTTCTTAAAAGGTAAAAAAGTTATTTTTCTTTTAAAGAATAACAAATACTTTACATTTTTAAGAGAAGAAAAAAAACTATTAAGAAATTGATTGAACCGCTTTGAATAAGTTTTTGACTTATTTTTCCCAATTTTTTACTGTTACACCTTTTATGAACCAGCTCAACTGAAAATTAATGTTGTGATTCTAATAAACCAAACATTAGATGAGTTCATTAATTAGTGTGGTACATCACCATAGTGATGCCACTAATGACAAAGCTCATAACTCTCCAAAATGATAAAGGTAGCATTAGATTAATTAGAAGTTGTATAAAGTAAATTGAAAGTAAAAGCTAGAGGACAATTTCATTGAAGAAAATCCTATGAGGGATAGACACAAAAACCAAGTAAAAGTGAATGGTTTGATGATTTGAAAATGATTCAAAAGTGGCATGGGAAACCAACCATATCCGGGGTGCAACCAAAGGCATTTATTGTTACTATACTACCATTGTTTTGTTTGTAGTGAAGGAGGAAATAATGATAAGAAAGATAAAAATGCATGCATGTGATAATTAGTGAGAAAATGGGGAGGGAGGAGAGATTAGTAATTGTGAGAAGGGCAATCACATGGGTTGGGTGGTTAAGAGTGGGGTCCCAAAGGAGAGTGAGAGCTATATAATTGAAAGGGAAAGAAGGGAATAAGCCATGTGCAAGAGTGCATTAGCACATGACTCAAAGATAGGCCAAAAAAGGACAGCAGTGCGCACGATATGCTGTCACCCCTCAATTTCCAATGTTCATCACTAACCATATTCATTCATTCATATTGCTTATTTTCACCTCATTTTTCTTTTTGGGCCTTTACAACACGTACTCTTTCTTGTGGGGTGCCCTTTCTATAGGTCACTTCCTTTTGCCCTTGCTATTTACACTCTTCTATTTCTTTTTTAAGACAACCTATCTTATATATGTTTATCTATAAAAGATTTAAATATGTTTTTTATACACAATTGTCTTTTTAAGACATTTTTTTTATATATAGAAATTGGCTCTCTAAAAAGCATAGTTATTTTTTTAGTCCTTTCTACAAAAATTAGTCCTATAAAATTTTTAATGATCGTTTTTTGCTTACTTTATTAGAGTTGCTGCTTACGTGGCTAACTGGGACACAATCAATTGTGTGTGATCATATTAGTTTTTCTTTTTTATTTATTTTTATAAACTCTTATTAAATCTCTATTGTGAACAAGAAAATGAGCTACATATATGTTTCCTTTGAACAATAAAACTAGTTGGGCAAGTGAGAGAGAGAACAAGAATCTTGGCTTGAGAGTATTCATTTAATCTAATGAGTTTTATTTCCTCTAAGGAATGAGATTGATTTGATGAGTGAGTGTGTCTGTTTCTTTGAAGAACTAATTTTTTTAGTTTTTTTTTTTTTCGGAAGGACTGTAAAGAAAAAAACAATTATGTTATTTAAAGGACTAATTTCTATATATTTTAGACAAAAAATAATTAGATAAAATTGAGAAACTAAAAACATATTTGAGTCTATATAAAAATAATATTTATAAAAAACTAATTTCGTTATGCATGACTAAAGAACAAAACTTACTTTTCACTGTGTGACATGTAAATTGGGTTCTATCATATAGGTGACACGAAAGAAATTTTCAAACTGAAAGTTGTCATAGAAGGTGCCAAATGTAATATTTGTCTTTCTCCCTACTTGCCTATATATGTGCATGTGTCTGGTGGAGATCTTAGAATCTCCAGACTTTGTTTTCTGTTAGTTAGGTCTTCAATTATTTTACTTGTGTGGTCCTTTCTTCTGTTTTTTTTTTTTTTTTTTTTTTTTTTTTTTCTTTTTTACTAAAGTAAAAGTTAGTCATAATAAGGGAAAATACATTGTTTTCATATTATAATATCTCTCAAAATAGTAAGGGTGAGAAAGAAAAATTCAAATTCTTAAATTCAATCTATAATTATTCAAATTTATATTATTTAAGTCTATATAATTATTAAAATTCATATTACTTTTAAGTTAATTTAAATAGATTTATCTCAATTTTAAATATATATTTTTAGATATTAAGTTTAATTTATTTAATTAAATTTGAATTAGATAATTTTTTGAATTTCGAAAATAAAAAATGAAGATGTGTCTAGGTCTTATGAAATGTAATGTAAGATTATACTAGACCCAACACCGGGTCAACGTCAGGCAAGATCGAATCAATTGGATCTCGGTTTGAATTAAGTCATGTGAACCCAAGTTCAAATTGAGTTGAGTTGGTTCGAAACCAGGTAAGTTGAGTCGACTCGTATGCATTCAAATCAACTCAAGTCAGTTTGGACTCAGATCATGCCGAGTCAACTTAAGCTTAAGTCGAGCTAAATTTACTCAAGTCCGGATTAAGCAGAGTCAGCCCGAGTCTACATGCCATCAAGTTGGGGCCGACCATGTTCAACTAAGTTGGACTAGTCCTAGGTTGGTCCTAGTTCAATCAAGACTAAGTTAGGCCTAATCCAATTATAAAAATTGGGTTGGTCCTAACACGATCAAGACTAGGTTAGGCTAGGCTCAAGTCGAGTCGAGTCATCCTATGCCTAAGTCAAACTGAGTAAGTCAATGGCCAGGTTTAGCTGAGTCAACTTGGGCTCAAGTTGACCAAGTCATACCGAAATCGATTGAAGTGAGTCAATTTGAGTCCAAGTCGAGCCAAGCCAATCTAGGCTCAAGTGAATTCCAGCCTGCCTAACACCATATTCAGTCAAGTCAAGTCAAGTCGGGTCCATGTTCAATCGAGTTGAGCATGTCCAGTCAAGTTCAACCAGGTCCAGGTCGAGCCAAGTTGAGTTGGCTTATCTTGAGTCAAGACATCAAGCACACATTGGGTTGTGACCATGTTAAGTTGAGTTGGGTTGATCTCGTATTAGGTCGAGTGGAATGAGCTCAGGCCCAAGTTGAGTCGAGTCAACTTGACACCACATTCAGTTGAGTTTTGTTAGACCCAAGTCGAACTGAGTCTAATCAAAATATAGTCTAGATTGAGGTGACTTTAACCGATTCCAGATTAAGTTGAGTTCAAGTAAAATCGAGACTAACCATATCAACTCAAACCAAATTAAATTAAGTTTATGTTCAACGATACATCAAACTCTCGTTGAGTTACATCATATCAAATTGTATTGAGTTGATATTCAGTCAAAATTAATTAAATTGATCTCATATCAGATTTAATTTAATTGTCTAAATATATTTAATATAATTGTCCAAATAGATTTAATCGATTGAAAAAAAAAAATCCGAATCAGTTTAATCTAACTAAAATGGATATAAATTTTAGATTCATTTTATTTTATTAAATTTAAATTAAATCTAGACTTGATTTTGAAAATCCAATCCGTAATCAACCATACTACGCTGAAAACTCCAATCCTTAATCACCACCGTGTACTATTGAGTTCAATGGATTTATAAAGTATCATGGGTATCATGCGAAAAGCAAGTACACTAGTATTTTATAAATTTCGTGAAATTTTAATACTTTATTCAAGATAATGAACTAGCGTTATACCATAGTTCTATATTTATAGGTTTATCTTTGTTATTTTATTATTATAAATTTTCTTATTTTTTTAAGTAAACAAATTAAATGTAAATTATAATATGTGAACCGATATTTATTTATTTATTTATTATTATTATTATCATTATTATATTCTTATTATTATTGTGAAATGGATTTATATAACTATATCTGATACCCACTTCCATACATATAGGTACAATTATATAATTTTAAAAAAGATAGATTTGTTTACTAGTTCTATTCCTTATTTTGTCACTTTCAACTCAGTTTATATATAATGTATTACTCCAAATGATTTTTTGTCCACCTCCTGTAAGGTTACATAAACTTCTTAATATAGACAATTTTTTATAGTTATTCTCCCACGTTACACCACTATCTTTATTAAAAATCCACTTGCCATTGCTTACGTGTAAAGCACATGTTTAACCATTTTTCAATACCACATTCAATATAACTTCTTTTTTACTAGTATGTAATTGTAATTTCGAACCTTAATTATTTTTATGCATAATGGGATAATTATCTTTGAACAACTTATCACATTACTCTAATTCTCGAGTCAAATTTCAAAATCTCCTTTAGATAACAACTTTAATCTCAAAATCTCCTTTAGATAACAACTTTTGTATAAATGGTTGGAGATCTCACATTGACTAGAAACGAGACTTTTCAATAATTTATAAGTGAGTGTAAATTTTACCTTACAAGTCGGCTTTGTAAAGTTGAGTTAGACTTAAAGTCCATTTTCTGATATGGTATCAGAGTCTATCTTAGCAAAGTTGTTGAGCCTATCGGACCACCCTTACATATAAGTTTTACTATGTTTTACGCTCGAGTTGAGGAGTTTTGGGATGTGTTGGAGATTCCACATCGACTACAGATGGTGCCTTTCAATAAGTTATAAGTGAGTGCAAATCTCACCTTATAAGCTAATTTTGTAAGGTTGAGTTAGACTTAAAGTTCAGATAAACTAGTATAAAAATATTGTGTGTAAATCTCTCCAATCCTTTATCTTTTTATATTGCATGTTATTTATTTGCAATTAATCTAAAAACGAGAGTTTTATGAAAATGTGTTTTGAAAAACTATGTAAATAGTGTGCTTGTTCTTTTAATGTTGCATATGATGAGCTTTGTCAACATATCTCCTAAGAAAAACAACTTTATTGTGTGTTTATTTAGCTTAAACTTTATCTTTTTTAAAAAGTGTTCAAAAATCTTAAATACTTAATTCTACTATTCTTTCTTATGTATTTGGTAGTTAACCTTTAACCCATGAACAAGTTGATACAATAGTTCATGAGTTTCACATTGTCTTTCTTAACTTTTTCAAATAGTAAAGTAACGTTTGCAAATTATATTATTTATAAGATATTTACTTCAGTTTCATTTCTTCCTACCTTTGAACCCCTTATATGATTATGAATAAGAATGATGTCTTCCTACCTCGTATAAGAATCAACAACCTATCTCATATGATTATGAATAAGAATGATGTCTTAGGGTATCTTTTTTCTCAAATTCAATTTTAACTCTTGGGGTAGGACTCACACTCACTAAAACAATCAAGTAAAGCATATGCAGTAATGCCTTGAATACGATTGGCCAAAGCTGTAAATTTTCGATAATAATCCTGAACCGATCCTGATTGCATCAGCTTAACAAGAAAATCAAGTTTGACATTACGAACCTGAATCGGTTGTACTGGTTCTAACGTTGACGATTTCGATGCCGCAACGTGCAAAGATGTGAGTGCAGTTTCAAGGCTCTCAAAATGACTAGAATATTTTGCATGATGAGATTCCATCAACTCTAAGATTCGCTTGATATTTGTGGAAAGCTCGTTCAAAGAGTGTTTTCTGCCATAAGTGAAGATGAGACAAGATGAAAACACCAATGTAATGAGGTGAGATAAAAAATAAAATTGTAATGAATGAACAACTGATATAAGAACAGATTCTAACAGAACAGATAAGAACAGAGAAGATAACACTCAGATATAATAGAGAGAAGAAACAGAATTCAACAACTCTCCCCCCTTTCCTCTCCTCTCAATTACTATATATTTAATAATATTTCTCACACACATAATCCTTCATGAGTGAATTAGCCTTCCACATTCTTGCACTTTTTCTGTTACCCACAATCATTGCATCACTTGACACCTCTTTATTATTCTTCTCCATGCCCATTTCCTTAATTGCTCTTGTGCTATTTCCACTTGTGACACATTGATGCTTAGTACATTTTAGTTAGGACATGCATACAAAGAGCAAACAACTTTTCCACCATCCTTTGGACTACATTAGTACATATCAAAAGAAGAAGCAAAACTAATACATGCTATAAATTTAAACACAATTTACACTTCAAAGATAGCAAACAAATATAAATGCAACAATTAGTCATGTATGTAAGGCATCGAGACCAAGAACGATTTGATTTAAATTTCAATTTAAGTTTCGTAGCAACAATCTTTCGAATATAAAAAAAAAAAAACTCTTTCAAATATCCGCACTTAGTCCAATTCGAACCTTAAACTAGTATAGAGACGGTACATGTTTAAAATTCATTGATTTCAAGCAAGTTATATGATTTAAGCACCAATTTGAGTATGAAAACTTAGTTTTTTTGTGTATATATTTTCCTTTTATCTAAGTCCAAGACTTAATTTGTACTAGAGTGAATATTTTCTCTACATCAAATTTCTAGTTTATGAGAAAAAATTATTTCTGTGTGACTAAATAATCCAAATGATAGCCACTCACACAATACTCCAAACATAATAGTTTTCCTACTTAATACTAACAATTTGACCTTGAGAAATTTTTTCTTAAATAATTTAGATGTATCCATTGTACACCAATCAACAAGTCATACATTTTTCAAATTCTACTAAGATTTTTAGAAGTAGAGAATATGTTTCACACAATTTCAGATTTGGATATAAGTATAATAAATATGAATTTTTTCCTCAAAAAATTTCCCTTGAAATTCTTCTACATAACCGATAACATCCTTATTCTAAAATTGTTTTGATGAATTTGAATTCATGTAATACTAAGTTTTTATTGATATCACAATCCAAAAGTTAATGTATATAGAAGATAAAAAGAATATTTTTAGTCTCTCTCGTGTACATTTTCCTAAATAATTTTCTTAATTTAGAGTAGGATAGTCCTTACAGAAACCAGTTAATCCTTCATAAATATTTAAAAGTTATAACATATCAAGGTTCTAACAAGGGTTGAAAAACATACGACATTAAATTGTAGAACCTTACTAAAACATATATATATATATATATATATATATATATATATATATATATATATATATATATATATAGAGAGAGAGAGAGAGAG
>Ga0209700_100924_pt1 | contig 59122 bp, 32 predicted proteins | sample SiratroredBW_FD_187528 | JGI IMG/M metagenome (GOLD analysis project Ga0209700, IMG submission 187528) | Root nodule microbial communities of legume samples collected from California, USA - Siratro red BW (SPAdes) (version 2) | ecosystem: Host-associated > Plants > Roots > Nodule | place: USA...
TTTTTGAAAAAGTTTTAAAATATTTAAAAAAAAAAAAAAGTGTTAAACTTTTTTTCAAAATGAATGATGTTCAGATAGGGAAATGTGTTATTAATTTTTTTAAACTATTTATAAATTCAACATTATCTTATTAATAAATAAATTACGTAATTTATAATTCAAAATTATGATACAAATTTATTATCATATTTTAATAAATATAAATATATTATAGATAAAATAGAATAATCTATAAAACAACATTCAAAACTCATTTATAAATGTTTGCAAGTGGTTAATTAACTTTAAACGTATAATAGTATATTTAAATAAATAATTATTGTGATTTATTTTTTTACTTTTAATTTGAAATTTGAACCAAATCCTTGAAGAACAACATCAGATTAAAAAATTCAAAGAAAAATAAAATTTAATTGATTTTCAAATTTTTTTGCATTGGTTTATCATTAATACATATCAATTATGAATATATCGTCACTAACAAAACCGAAAGTAATATATGTTTTTAAAAGTCAATAATTAAAAAGTGATAAATTTTAATTTAGAGAAAACTTAAAAAACATCCGAAGTTAAAAAATTAAAAACCTATTTAAACCTTTATTTTAGTTATAGTGATTCCATTTCCTTCTGTCTAAATGCTAATCAACAACGAAGTGTCCATGAGTATTTGTATTGAGAAAAAAAAATGATGAATCATAGAAAATGAAAGATGGCATCATTCAAGACTTGAATTTTAATTGAGATATAAAAATATCTCATTATTTCTCAAATGCTCATAGACTCAATTCAACAAATTTTATAAAACTGTTTCATTCTCAAAATTGGAATATGTATTTTTTTTTTCAATTCACATAGTTCAACAAACAATCAAAATTTTCCCTACTTATGCTGATGTACAAGCCTTGTCTTTTTCTTTGCAATGAATCTGTCAGTTATCTCCAAAAAATGAAGAAGAAAGCAGCAAATTTCACGACCATTGTGCCACTGATTTCATTCGAAAACGATCACAATTACCATTCTCCTTAAATCCACTTTTTAAAATAGTTAAATATCAATCATAACAAAAAACTTTTCCATAAGCACCTTAAAACATTACATGCATATATTTCATGACGAAATTTGTTTAATTTATAGAATATATTTTTCCCTTACATATGAAAGTGACCATTATCTGCATATTCGTATATAATCATGATTGTATTATGAAGTTATGGTGAAAAGATATTTAGCTTTCTGGAGCAAAAGAAACTCACCTTCCATCGTTCACTTTTTATCTGATTGGGTGAATAATGTATATAACACATCAATTACAAAATTTACATTACTCCAGCTTTTGAGAATGTACCCTTTTAAAGAACTGTGGGAAAAAGAACAGATAGTGCAACAAGATCACGTAACTTTTAATTTAAATCTTGTAAATGTAAATGGAGGAGGTAGTGCTTTGTTTGGATTGGTAAAATTAGATGAATTTATGATTGAATTTGACATGTAAGAGCCTCCTGGGGTAACATCATTAAAAGCCATATCCCAAACTTTTCACTTTTTATTTTACGTTGTATAATGAAACAAACTATGAATCATGGGAGAAAAAAAAAAAAAAAACAGTGAAGTGTGGTGGATTAGATCTTGTTGCACTGGATGTAGATGGATTGCGAAGTTCAGAGAAACTGGAGCAAACAAAAAGAGGCCCCCTATGGCGTTGAGTCACTATCAGCTTCAGTCCAAACTCAGAGACTAGTTAGAAGTTCAACTACTTCATTACTTATCCACACACAAAAACAACGCAACGTGAACCTATAGTCTTTTTTCTCCTATCTTACGGGCATTGTGAAAAAGGAGACGTGAAGTAATCGAACAACTTTATAAACCCATCCTCTGATTATTAATGATTTGTTTGGATCCACTCATGTATTTTACATAGAGGACTATATAGGAGCAGAAAGAACATGTTTTGATTTGCTGAATATGGAGAAAATGCTACAATAGAAAGTGCAATGTGAAGAAAAGGTTAAAAAGACAAGTGATAAGAACAATTTAATACCTTTGTCTTTTTGTACTTCATACAATTTGATGTCATTTTTTCTTTGGTTTACATGTCAATGAATTATATAAAAAAATGTTATAGAAGTGGTGCCAATTGCATTGTTCATCAAATGGCTTGTTTGTGATGTTATGAATAGAGTATCTAACACCTTACTCTATGGGCAAAGCAAAAGATAGGAATATTTTTTATTTTGAAAAAATATTACTCTTTGAATATTTGAAATGAACAATTATAGGTTTAATTTATTTACAAATGTTAATTGTATATGAATTAGATTATAAAAGCTGACTATTAAAGATAATATACAAACATAATTTAAGTAATAAAATTTGAAAGTACTGATAAGAATTTAAGCAGTATATGTTAGTATCGATAAAATGCTAAATATATTATCCTTCTAGTTAGGAACATGAATCTCAAATAAATAAAAATCTATATTATAGAAATAAAATTATTTAAAAATTATTTTTTATGTTATTTTAAATCATCATTATATTTTTTATTTCTTTAAATCTATAAAGCGAATACGTGATTTCAACTCTGTGTGGAGAGAGAGACAGAGCATGAGAACATTAAAGCACGTTTAAAAATATGTCTAAAGCATTAAATTCTCTATCTAATCAATAATATTTATAGTAGTCCTTTTTTTTTCTCTTATTTTAGGTGACAAGTAATAGTACAGCAGTGTGGGTGATAAAATCATAATTTTGATTAAAAAGAATTTAGCTTAAAATTAACAAACATATTAGCAGAAAACATGTGCAGGGTTAGGGTTGATTTTATAGGTAGGAAAAGGTAGGTGTTTTTTAAACATGCCCTAAAAGGTGACAACAACAGCAACGCATAAACGATGCATAATACGAAAGCACTTTCTTTATAGCAGAGTCGCGTAAGAATAGACGCGGGACACTGCGACTCCCATGTATTAATGCAAGAATAAATAGCTTCTGGGGGGTGGAAAAAATAATGAGAGAGTGTTGATAGAATAAAAGGTGGGAGAGAATAACAATAATTAAATAAATGTTATAAAGATGCCAAAAAGGTTAGAAGTGTGTGAGCCCCAGCCACAGGACAGAAAAGGAAGAGTGGAATAAGGCACCACAGGTCCAAAGCCAAAAGGCTCATAATGCTACAGAGTCATGGCAGTTGCATTCATCCCCACCCCTAAATTTTTTGTAGGGTCTGTATTCGGCTAAGCCTCTCCACGTGGCGCTATTCCATTGGCTTTTCTTCAGATCTCCCTGGGCCCGCCAGATAGACTCGACGAGTTTCACATACTCACGCTTTCCTCACTTCCTCACCACAACCCATTCCCAAACAAAACAAACACAAAACAGATCAGAGAGACACAGAGGGAGCCACCACTCATGGCTTCCAAGCTCTGCGACTCATGCAAGTCCGCCACCGCCACCTTGTACTGCCGCCCTGACGCCGCCTTCCTCTGCGGAGCCTGCGACTCTAAGGTCCACGCCGCCAACAAGCTCGCCTCGCGCCACCCGCGCGTAGCGCTCTGCGAGGTATGCGAGCAGGCGCCCGCGCACGTCACCTGCAAGGCCGACGCCGCCGCGCTCTGCCTCGCCTGCGACCGCGACATCCACTCTGCCAATCCCCTCGCCAGCCGCCACGAGCGCCTCCCTGTCGCGCCCTTCTACGAGTCCGTACACTCCGTCAAGGCCTCCTCGCCGATCAACTTTCTCGACGACCACCGCTTCTTCTCCGACGCCGACGCTGATGTCAGCACCGAGGAGGCCGAGGCCGCTTCCTGGTTGTTACCTACTCCTAAAACAGATCTAAATTCCTCTCAGTACTTGTTCTCCGAATCCGAACCCGTTCCTTACATAGATCTGGACTATGCCGTCGCGGATCCGAAAGCGGATCCGAAAAGCTCCGCTAACGCCGACGGCGTGGTTCCGGTGCAGAGCAACTATGAGCCGTTCGCCTACGGTTACAAATACAATTCCGCCACTCTTTCGCAGTCACAGTCTCAGATGAGCCAAAGTGTAAGTCTAATAATCACTATCTCGCGGTGTTGTTTACTTGTTTCCAAATCGATTTGTGGAATATGATAACGTTGATTAATTTGTTTGTTTGTTTGTTCTTGTGGTTGTTGATTTTTTCAGGTATCGTCGTCGTCGATGGAGGTTGGAGTTGTGCCGGACGGAAACACGATGTCGGAGATATCTAACTGCAGCTATAGCAAGGTGGCCGCGGTGACAGTGACGGCGCAGTTTTCGGCGGCAGATAGGGAGGCAAGAGTGTTGAGGTACCGGGAGAAAAGGAAGAACCGAAAGTTCGAGAAGACAATTCGTTACGCTTCGAGAAAAGCGTATGCAGAAACGAGACCAAGGATCAAAGGCAGGTTCGCAAAACGCTCTGACGCGGATCCTTTGGCTGGATACGGCGTCGTTCCGTCGTGCTGATTTCGCTTTATAACATATATATTATATGTATGATGCTGCTGGTTCTTACTTTTTGTCTTCTTATGTTTGCTTTGCTGTATATATACTACGATCTTTTTTTTTTTTTGAATTAAGCAATGTAAAGTTGCAAACAGTTGCTGTGGATCGATTTTGTAGTTTGTTTCCTTGTTTTTGGATGAATTTTGGAATCTTTTGCTTATTATGTGAGAAGGTGAAAAAAGAGGCGGAGGAAACGATGATGACAATTGCATTTCCTTTTCGGCTCTGGCTGCTGTGCAGAGTTTGCAAATCAAATTCTGGAAAACTATTGGTATTGAACATGTGATAGAGGTTTCTTTAATCACAAATTATTATTTAATCGCATCTTTTAAGTTTATTTTATTCCTTCTCCTCATAGAGAAAGAACAACTGGCACCATCTAGCTTAAGAAAATAGCTTACCAACTACTTTTGGTAAGAATCAATAACTATATTGATTTTTGGATTTCAATATTTTGATATCGTCATCATAAGATTTTTTTGAGTAATATTTTATCAACATATCAGTTTATACTATTTTAATACGCGACTGAGATATTCTTCTTCTGCCGAATAAAAAGAAAACACTTGGAAGCCTCTAGGTATTTCATGTGGGAAATATTTAATTTTAATTCGTGAGTGGTGCTTTATGTGTCATCATGTAAAGAATTATGAGCCATTTTTACGTGATGAATACTAAAGTAATATTTAAAGCACATGTTCCGAGATATTGGGATTCTTGTTAATCTGGTCCCTAGGTTTGAACACGGGATGGGTTTACCTTTCTAAGGCAATTCATAAATTCATATTCGTTTTAATATTATCCCAAATAGGCAGGTTAAATTATGATCAATATGATCTTTTAACTATATTGTATAGATTTTAACATTGAATGCTGTTAAATTGTAGAATAGAAATTTTAAATAAAATGTATCTTATAATCGATATCTTAAAATTTATAAATATAACTATATTATATAAAATGTTATTTGTATGATTGATATTCAATTGTTTGGAAACTTTATATTTTTTATAAGTTAGAATAAATTTAACTATAAGGAATTTTAATTGAGAAAAAATAGAAACAAATTATACAAGTTAGTTTATAAAAAAATTGATATAATTTTAAAAAAATTATGCATTAAATAATTTTTTTATTTTCTAAAGATTATTAGGAAGAAATTTGTCCAACCAACTTATTTTAGAGAATATTAATACTAATTTGAATTGGAACAATCTTAGATGCTACTAGAATCACTTTTTACAACGCTACAATCGTTTCTAGATTTGAATCCACCTATATCAAAATTGATGCTTCTTCTTTCTGTCCATTAAAAATAAATAGTTACCATACGCTTTTTTTTTTTTTTTTCTTTAGTGAATCATTCAACCAAAGTTAAAAAAAAAAACAATAAATTCTCACTTTTCATTAAACCTGACTTTGGAATATATACCAATGCATACACTACTTATATGCTCTTCAAAAGTGTTTTTGAAAGTTACTAGTATTTCTTACGGTCGGAATCTTTAAGAAAAATTGTATGTGTTATTGTTTTAATATTTTTTTTTCTAAATTATACATTCCATAGTTTACGTTTCCACCCCTAAATTACTCTCTTAAGTATAAATGTATTAATTAAATAAAAATTAAGAGAATAAATATCAATAACTTAAAAGTACAGAAGACTGACAATTTTAGTACACTAATTAAACTTCTTAATTATACCTAATATAATGTCGACACTCTACAAAATTTCCACTACCATTTTACAACTCATTTTATTACTTTTATATGCAATAATTTAATTCACATTTTAATTAAATAACATAATTTCATATATATATATATATATATATATATATTATTTTTTGTGGTTGTTATTAGACTGTCAAATAGGAACAGTGTTGTCAAAGGTGAACGAACGAGACGCGGAACTATAAACTTGAAAGGAAATTTTGACTGCATTTAAAACCACCCACTTACGCCTCTTCCTTCTCAAACTAAAATCCTTTCTTCATTTCTTACGTCATTGGATTTCTCTTTATTTCCAAAAATTATGAAATCTCCTAATTATAGATTTTTGTTTTCAGAATCCAAAACAGTTTTGAAACATTTGTTCATTGTGTACAATTAAGTTTAAGCTTAATTATTCTTTTAATCTCAGCATCTCTTCCGGTTCATGTCCTAGAAAAATTTAGTCGATGATATTTTTGTTCGCTTTGTTTACATTATTATTATTATTATTATTATTATTATTATTATTATTATTATTATTATTATTATTATTATTATTATTATTATTTTTATTTTTTTTCTTTTTTTATTTTATGTTCCTGTCAAGTAATGTCTCACTAACAGATATTGAAAAACAAACTTGATATTTCCTCAATAACAACAAATAAAGTATCTTTTAACAAAAAAATAAACTTATATATAAAATTTATAATCTTGTAGAAACTGAAACAGTCACACAATGGATTAAAATGTAAAAAATGATTTTTTTATTACAAAAAGCTAATTAAAAATTGTATATTATAAAAGACTAAAATCTATTTAGGACTAAATGTTTTTTAATCTCTTGCTATAGTCAAACATAGTAACCAATGACACTCAATTACCATATGAAAATCTAGAATGCTAATGCCATTAGACATTTGATTGAATCATTTAATGTTTCCTTAATCATAAATCAAATATAATTTTTTATCTCTAATCTCTTTACAAAATATTATTTACCATTCCCTTTTACTGAGTTTCACACTTAATTATATGAATATAGCCTGTAAAATATATATAATGCCAATTCCAGAAAGCGTTCTGATCAATATTTGGTTGGGTGATTCTAGCTTAGGAAAATGATTATACACTTTAAAATAGGTTAGCAAAACATTTTTTTTAAGTAATCTACTTCAAAAATTTAACTGTGAATTAATTTTGATTGTTGTTTTATATATCGTGTATGTATCACTTCATGAAAAAAAGAAATATTATGTTCGGATACATAAAATTACTTTAAAACTGGTTTATAAACATTGCCCTTTTCTAATTTATCGACATGTTTTTTAAAATAAAATTTTGGTAAAATCATTAAATAGCAAAATATATGATATGTCAAATGCAGTGTTGAAGCATATTAAATATGCCATGAATTAGCAAAAAAATATTAAAAAAGAAGTTTTTTTAAAGTTAAGTAATTGTTAACTAATAATTATCTCACATGTCCATGTAATTTTAGTAGCCTAGCATTTCACAGGCTAAACTTCTACCTTATAAGGTTAGTTATATTTTTAATGAGTTTCAACATTGATTTTCAAAATATTTGAAAAAAAAAATCAATTTAATTTTGTTTATTAATTTTCATAGAAGTTTCTCATGTCATCAAACCTTAACAAGTTTTATTATAGCTTTATTGCGAAGTTAGAGGAGGAGAGGATGTACATAAGTGGAGTTAAAGCACCATTAATGTAATTTTCTAAAAAAGTTACTAAAATAAAAAAATTTAAAAGGAATTACTAAAACAATCCATTCTTGGTTCGAAATATAATTTTATAACAAAAGAAGTCGTGAAAAATTATTGTTGTAAAGCATAATATTTTTTTGTAATTTTTTTTTAAATTTTCATAAAAATACATATTTTTTATACACAACTTTAATTTTATATTTTGTGCGTATGAAAAAGTAATAAGTAATCATATAATTTTTTATTATGATTTTTCAAATAATTGAAGTGATATAGTGTATTTTTATAAAATGAAATTCAACTTTATAATTTTTTTTAAATTATCTGTTTAGAAATTATATATTGTAGTATTTGTGTTCATGATGAATGTACTTCTTTTTTTGAGTAAAAAATCCTTTCCTCATTTTTTTTTTAAATTTTTTTGTTTGCATCATTAAAAGCTATAAATTAGAGGATGAAGTTATTATTTTTGTTCGTTTGTTGACTTTAATTAGTATATCAACTCAAGTCTCTATTCTTTAGTTTCTTTAATCTTTTCAGTCAAAAAAAGAAATTTAAAGAATATTGAAGAGGAAAAAACGAGTTTATAAATTGAAGACAAGACAATAAAATAGAAATAACTCTCATTTCATCTTATTGATGATAAAAATGATAAACGGAATACTTAAACTATAATAAAAAAATATTTAAAACACATAATTAATTAAACAAGTTTTTTAATAAAAATTTAATTAAAAAACTTAAATTTATAAAATACTTGAAATTAATTAATTCTAAAAAATTAGACTAAATTAAGTATGACAAGGAAGTTGTAACTCAGTATTTATTCTATTCCAACCCATTGTTGATGGGAATCACTTTGAAAGATCAAAGATTAGGTTTGAATTTTCCTCGACTTAACCTAACTCTCTCTCCAAACACATGTCACTCTTTTACCTCACAAATTCACACATGCACCATTTTGTTTCTTACTCATTCACTCCCTCTAACCATTACTATTATTTCACTTTCCACCCAATTCATTCTTAGTCTCCCTTTCTTCCAACAAAACTGAACTTATCTACACACCATCATCTCTTCATTGTCACACCTCCATCAACACAAATAACCCTTCAACTTTCTTTTATTATGTACGATTCAATTCAAATTGAATTAGTGTTTGGAACTTATCATACATATTTTTGTTGTTTTGGAAGTGAAACATAATTTTTTTTAATTAAAAACGTAACGTAAATATTTTTTTAAAAAATAAAATTAATTAAAATATTATTAAGAATTCAATATTAAAAGAAATATATATATTTTTTATCTTTAAAATGAAAAAGAATGTGATGGCATAAAATTTAATATTGGGATCAACTTGAGTGTATTGAGCGAATTTGGTTCCAATGGTTTAGTCGCTGAACGAGCTTTAAACTCGTTATTTGAATTTAGTCTCAGAGGCTTGGTCGTTGAAAGTTTGAGACTCGCTAACTAAGAATTCCTGTTTTGCATATCTAATTATGTGATTTTGATATTCTAATTATTTTAAAATCTAAATTTATGTGTTAATAGTATATTGATGTGTAATATAAATTACGAATGTGGAAATGTGATTGAGATATAATATTTTCAAAAAATATCTTGATTGAATCAGAGATTCGGTTCGTTTAGAATGAGATATCTTAACTTTACTGGTATACTAGAATCATATATAGTTCAAAATTATCAAGTGATGAGAGTTAAAGGAGGTTCATGTGGCTGAGTCTGGGATGTAGAAAATAGCTAGTCTGGTAGGTCGTACGAATTTACATTGTTATATGAGAGAACTTAATTTCTATATTCATGTATTTGTGTGGAGAGATAACACAGTGAATATAGTATGACAAATGCAAATCTCTAATCAAATTCCATGCATGTGTCTTTTGAAAGTAGAGTTAAGTGTCTATGTATATATGCCAGTAAATTTCTGGCATGAGTGGTATTGAATGAATTATTTATAAACACTTGATTATTTAGTACATTAAGAGATCAAATATAAAAGTTTAAGATATTTGTGACTTGTTTGAATTGAAATTTAAATTTATGTTGATATCTTTTAACTATCTCTAACTTACTATTTTTTTTTTTAAATATATGATGATTGTGTTATGGAGGAGTAAATGATATTTACGATGATAAAATTTCATACAAAATCATTGAAGTTTTAGTATTTTATTTTATTTTTCTTGTTTTGGATATATGTACATATTTGAAAATTTTCATAATAAAAAATATTATTTAATAATATTATTTGAATATGAGGTAAATTATATATATATATATATATATATATATATATATATATATTTACATGGTATAACTTATTAGATTATATAACAATAATGATTATTACTTATAATGACGCATATGTCAAGTAAAAGATGACGTAAGTGTAGATGTTAACTCAATGCATTTAATTTCATTAAATATACATTGTTTATTTGCTTTGGTATATTAATTAAATGTGTTAATAAGGTTAATGTTGTAAAGGAATGTAATAAACAAATTATAAATGGTAAGAGCCACTGCGTAATGCAATGAATGATAATTATTGTGTGAGTAAATATTAAAAATAGTTAATATCAAATAATTATCTTTAACCAATTTATTAGTAAATAAAATATTTATATTTTACATACTAATATTACATTTTGAGTATTTTATCCATGTATAACGGATTCAATCTAAAACAAAAGAATACATCTTATCAAGATAGATAACATACTTTATTAATTTTTACAATACATTGTAATATACAATATTATAGTAAGTTCTTCAATTTTATTTTTTCATGTTGCACTATTATTGACATTTACTATACTTAATTAGCATTTTGTATATATGTTTTAGTAGAGATGTTATTGATATGGCGAAACTTAAATAGTAGTATAAAATTAAACAAAATTTTAATCGATTTTAACCATTATTTTAGCTAATTTACACGCAAAGTTACCTTCGATTTTTTTGTTTTTATGTTGTCTCTTACCTTTGCTTTAATGTGCAAGTAATGAAGTATACAAGTTTGAGGTTTTTCCTTTCATTTGAGATATTTCTTGAATGTTAATGCAAAACTAAAATATATATATATATAGTTAGAAAGTATGGTTTACATAAGTTCAAATGATAGTTCAATAAGTAGTTAAGTATTCAAAACGCTAAAAGAGAATTTAGAGAATTGTTATGCATTTTCAACTGTGCGTGTTCTCAACTTTTTTATTTTGAAAAAAAAAAATTGAAACTGGTTTGTAATACTTGGATTGTATCTAGTATTAATAGAAAAGTCAAAGATATAAACAATGATAATGTTAGTAATTTATGCTTGCTTCCTAGATCATTCATTTGACTTAAATCTTATAATGTTTTTCCGACTATGTAGAATTTATTTGAAAAATCATAACTTAATATAATATTCACTAACTTGGGTAGTACATCACTTGATAAGCAAGAATGAATATATGATACATTTTATAGTATTTATGCAAGTTGACATGCCAATTAATATTCCTAAGTGTATTAAATAAATAAAAAAAACCCTCTATATAAAGATTTGAATGGTTTTTCATTTTCCCATTCACCCTTTATTTCTCTGTGTCAGCAATTACTATTCACTCAACATGTCTATTTTAACTGGATACACACACACATATATATATATATATATATTATTTTTTTCTAGTTTGTGCATTTTATTTTTATTTCATTAGTTTTCTTGTGTGTACTAATTATGAAGATGTGGACAATGAAGATAACTATTTGGTTCTCTCTCGTGCATAAGAGCAAAAACTCTTTGTTGAATAAATGTTTTCTGAGTCCACAATTGATCTCCACTCACTTCATTTCTGTATTTAAGCATATAAATAATTTTCATACATGTATTATAACTTTGTACTTTAGTTTATTGAAAGATTATTGTGTGTAACAGGATGCAAGGACCTTTCAAATTTTTTCTCAGAATGCATAATATATATTTTTAGAATTAAATAAATATTTATTAATATTTTTGTGTTTAACTAATTGATAAGTTTTTTTCCCAATTTATAATGCATGTTCTTCATTGTTTTTTTTTTTGAATATTTTTTGATATAGTTTTCTTAGATTTTTATTTAGTTTTTACCATTATAGAATAAGAGAGATTAGTTGTAACCTTTTCTTTGGTAATTTAACATTTTAAAATTCTTTTTGTAGGATTTGGTGAAGAAAAAAAAGGTTAAGAGAACGAGGAGCAAGACAAAGAACATTACAATAAAGGAAATAGAATCAAGGTTAGTTACACAAATCTCTATTTTGGTTTAGCCAAATTAAAAAGAAAAAATCACTAAAACGTAAAAGAAGCAAAATTAATCCAAACAATGTGATTTCTTACCTAAGGAGTCTTTTTTACTTGTTTAACCAAATTTAGATAAGAGAATAACATTTATAAAGGATCAAGTTTTGCCTAGCTAGAGAAAGTCTTTGTTAATAACATTTCCCTTTACAATATTTGACCACATATTTTACATAAATTTCTCCACAATAAAGACCAATTTTTCTTCACCTCCTAACCAATAAAATTTTTCTACCCTTTGTACTTTGATCCCATAACTTTAGTCCATAGGGAATTCTCTTTCAACTGTGAGTAGTATCCATTCTATTATCATTACTTTCATTACTTCGTTAAGAACTCAAATCCTTCCTAGACTTAAACGAACTTAAATAAAAATATTTATTAATTTATAGATTTTTTTGCTCAATAATGATATCTTGGATGTAGAACTTGGATCGATGCAAAGTCCATGTCCAAGTTATCTGTAACTTTTATAAAAACATTAAGGATAGATTTATGTAGCTGAATTTCTAAATAAACAAGGACGAAAGATGTTTTTATTTTACAAGGATATAATATCTTAGTTTATCCCATATCATTATGTTGAAGATTAACTATTTTTTTAATAGATCTTAAGGTTTGATTTTAATTTTGTTTTTGATTTTTGGTTTAGAGTTTGCATTATTGATCAATGCATTGAACTCATGATCTGGCACATTCTACCTGAAAGTACGGTCTGTGGTGCTTAATACTTTATTTGATATAAAATCAGTTGAAAAAATTGGATTGATGGTGCATGATCATTTAACTCAAATTAACTAAATTATAAAAGTTCAATTAAGTAGGTATACTGTTGAAAACAATTATTTGATTATTAATTTTAAGGTCAAACAATGAATGAATGAACATCACAAGCTAATAAATACATTCAAACATAATTACAAGCGGATGGAAATCAATTTTTTTTATGTATATATTACATTTTATACAAGTTACAATGAATGTGGACAAAGACTGCTGCATATAGCATAAATAACTAACCATAAACGCAATTTGGACAGACTAAAAGAATGGTGTTTACATGCAGAAGGTGCATGAGAACCCTGACCACACTCTTCACACACATTTCCTAGCTACAAAATATAGGCTAAATCATGGAAGTGAGATATGATTTGCTTATGCAACAGGGTCATAATGAGTAGGAATTTATTTCTAATTTTTGTTGAAACACCATAGCTGCTATATTACTATAAGCCAATTTTGATCAAGTTTTTGGATCCATTACTCGCCTATCACCACCCTTATTACCACCTCCAGAATTATTATGAGAAGAAGTGCCTTGGCTAGTCAAGAAACGAACCACAACACATGTGATATTGTCAGCACTACCTCTCCTATATGCTTCTTGCATCAACCTCTTTGCTGCTTCCTCAGCATCCTCAATTGATTTAATCATAGCAACTGCTTCCTGAAAAAAAAAACCTTAAAATCTTAGCTGAGTAGGAAAAATTTATGTTTTTGTAACTTAAGTATTTATCATGAGTTTGGATTTGGTTTTATCTTCTATTGCTCCCTTCTTTGAGTGGTTATGATGAAAATGCATTTTAGTTATCAATGAGAAGAAATGAACATGAGTGCAAACCTCATTTGAGACCACATCCCATAGTCCATCACTAGCCAGGATAAGAAACTCAAGGGAGTTGTCAACTTTTTCTTCCTACAAATTGGCAAACACTTAGCTTAAATATACCAAAGAAAGAGACTAGACAAATAAGATTTAAGGGTACATCATAAGAATACAGATAAATCAGGAGAAGGAACAACATCTCTTCCAAATTTTGTTATACTGCACATAAATGTTACTGGTTCAGTGTAATAGGAATTAACTATACAAGATGTAGAACTTCATCCTGTATCCTACAGAAGCACAGGTTGAGATGAATCTAAAATTATATATTTTTTTAAGAATGAATGTCACTAACCCGAATTTCTGGATCAGCAACAACATATTGCTTTAGGAGTCTATCACCAAACGCTCGAGAAACAGCAAGAACACCTCCAACTCTCCAAGTTCCTGAATATGTGATATCACCAATTATGATACACTACATATTTTTCAAATTAAACAGAGAAAACTGAAGGCAACTATATGTTACATGTTTGCATTACCAGCCCACATAACAAATCCTCCTGCATCTTCAATCCTTTGCCTCTCATCAGTTTGGTCTGGTTTGTGATCTCGAGAAACAGCAATAGCTAGAAAAAAACCACAATTGGAAGAATAATATTCAGTAAATATTCAACACATGAAGGTTAAAACGAACTCTGTCATTGTAGATGCACAAGAACATGTTATGCACAAATCCATGCCAATTTTATACTAACAATACACTACACACTCTAAAACAAGTGACTGCCCATTACAGTTCATCAATAACAAGTGATATTGAGATAGTCACCACCAAAGACTCAGAAGTATAGACGAAATTCTCAATGATGGTATTAAAAGTTAACAAAAAATTCAAATTGTATAAGCAAGCATACTCGCATATATAAACTATGATTGTATAAGTATGTGTACAATTATATGTCACAGTTAAGTGAATTGTAAATCATATAATAATAATAATACTATGTCGATAATCAAATTAAATAACAATACAAAACTACATGCCTAAGAATGTGTGCAACATTATAGATAAGATGTATGCAAGTATCTACAAAGCTAAAACACCCTTACCATTACCACCCCTGCATATAACAGCTCTGGAATCCCCAACATTTGCAACAAGCAAGCGATCACCAACTAAAATCGCAGTGGAAGCAGTTGAACCAGCATCTTTATTATTACTATTTTCTGACTTCAGAAACTCAGAATCGGTATGATTATATGCATCAGCTGTGGGGGAAAAATTGATTGGAAAAAGGTCACTATTTGGATTTGCCAGATTGGAGAACATCAAACATAAGTAGCTAGTAGAGATAGGTAGATAACATACATATTGCTGATTTGGTGTCAGAAATGAATTTTGGGTGTTTGATCAAATTACTAAACAAGTTTTTCTTGACATACTCAGCAGCACGAGCTCCACCATGACCTGCAAAGAGTTATAATTATAAAAAGTTGGAGCTACTCTATTTACCAACGGAATGAGAATAAACTTTTAAAGGGAAAAAAACATCTAACCTCGAATAAAAAACACACTCCATTAGCTTATCATTGTTCAGACAGAGGAATAAATAAGGTTACAAAGTCAAATGATACAACTATAAAGAGAAATTTGGGTTAAAGAGGTTAAAAATCACTGTGTGTAGAAAACAATACTACAACTAAATAAACTAATCAAATTGTCCACACATTTACATTGACATTTAAAATGTGATATGAAACCCCAACTGTAACCAAATAACATTTTCTCCCTATGTATTTGTGTATACTTGAGAAAATAGAAACTAAAAAATTAGAGAGACTAATATGAGGGACAAAAGTACAAAACTAGTAATCTGTTGAATAAAATGCACAAGTACACATACATCCTCATATTGAAATATTAAGTTGCATTTAAAACTTAGTTTCTCGATATTTTAAGAAATGGAAATATAGAAAAGAAGCATGTTGATAAAAAAGGAATATTAACAGGAGTAACACATAGCATAAGTTCTATCTGCAATATTTTGCATATTTTCCTGTTAGTGTACAACTACGTGATGAAGATAAGATGAAGATATAAATATACCATCAAAAACTCCGAAAAGGCCAACGATTTCACCATTAACACCATCAATTCTGGTGTCGTAAAAATCTTCCATTGAAGATCTCTTGCCGGGAGAGCTAGCATACCCATAGCTGAATTTTCCATTGTGACTACAAAAAAAAAAAAAATATCATCACAAAATGTGTCATGATCATCCCATTTTGGAAAAGGGTGAGGTGGGAAATACCATCAAAATTAGACATAAAAAAAAGTTATGAATATCTAAATTAACAAAACGACCATCAAACCAAATAATGGTATCGATTAAATTGAAAGAAAGTGGTGAAAGAATTTAACCTTATACCCCCACCGCTAACAATTGCATCCTGGGAATTTTGAGGCTGGGTTGGAGCAGAAACAATCGAATTGAGAAAGCTCATATTACAACTACAATATACTCTTGCTACCCAAAATATTATTTCATTCACCAAAGTGAACAAACAACACCACTATGTGTCTTCTTTCTTGCCAATGCTTCCAAGTGATCATAACATTGATTGGGTCATTTTGCAATCACCAAGTTCCAACTTTTAACCTGCATATAAACACCCCAAGAAAAAGGCATAAAGATGCTGAATCCAAGGTCCAAACTATTGGATTTTGGAAAGAATTATCTTACAAGAGAGAAAGGGTACCTAAGAAGCAGAAGAGAAAAGAAATGTGCATCCATGGTATCATATTCTTCTTGAAAATTAATTAGACAATTTACTTTTGAGAAAATGGTCAATGAGAATTAACGAAAGAATGTAAAGTTTATTAGAAAAGAAAAGGAAATAAGAGTGTTTACTATTATTTATTTATTTTATTTTTGATGATTCCTTCAAAGCTCAAAGGTTGTTTGGTGATTCATGAAATTTTGATTGTCATATATTCTAATCATTCATTCATCGTCTACTATAATTACTTGCTAAGGTTTCCATGTGCGTAGTTGAAGGATAGATCAAGATTCGAGATGGACCAAGTCAATGCCAAAAATAACATGTTAATTAATGACTCCCTTATCCCTTATTTAGGTTAAGTTTATTTTTAATTTTGTTTTCTACTTTTAAGCATTTTACAAGAAACACTGAAATGTTCTGCCTTTTTATATAGAATCCTTGAAAACAGAAAATAGATTAAAAACAAAATGATGATCTTATAGTTAAAAATAATAAAGAAGGCCTTGTCAGAAATCAAACCAAATCATTTTTTCATAAACATCGTTCACGAAAAATCATTAATCGTTTTGAACCATCAAATTAATTTAAAAAATTAAATAATTTTTTGTGAAATTAAAATTAAAAATTCATTTTTAATGTAATTTACTTCAAATTTTTATTCGTATTAAAAAAGCTAAACTAAACCAAGTTGATTTAAATAAAAGTGCATGCAATTTTTATGTTTAGTTTCAATATTAAAAAAAAAAATGAATTAGGCCGCACTATAAGCTCTTCTAAGAGTGTCTCTTGATTATTTTTCTTTTATATAATTTTGTTCACACATTTAAAAATAATTGTGATCTTTTTCAATAGAGATTAGAATTTTCATTTCATTCTTTATACCTCTTTGCACTTTTTTTCATTATGTTTTCAGATTTTCACTATTATAAAATTGACATTTAACATTGGTCATTTCTTAGTAGTATGATGTAGATGTTACAGATGCAATAAGTGTACCACTTTTTACATTAACCGATGTAAATTTAAGAATTACTACACTAATTATACCTAAAATAGATAAGAAATGTATTTTTTTAAATCATTTCATGATAATAAAATGCATATTACATTAGTTATTGAAGACCAAATTTAAATTGTGAATATTAAGGTTATCTATTTCTATTTTGAAGATAAATTGTGGATATTAAGGTTGTCTATTTATATTTTGATAATAAATTGTGGATATTAAGGTTATCTATTTCTATTTTGAGGTGACCAAACTTAAGAATATCAAGGACATTAAGGAGCTCGTAACCTTGAAATACAACAAGTGTGGCAAAAAGTTTCTTCTGTAATATAATTACTCCATCAAATTATGATTTTTAAACAACCCTTTTGTGTTTTTATTGTATTTTATTGTTTCTACAATTTGTAACTTACTTTTGCGTATCTCCATCCATATCCCTAACTCCCCGGTCAAATAGAGATATTTCGGAGAGACTAATTGAACAAAGAAAAAGGAACTGAACACACTTCTAGATTGCTCTATCTAAAAAAGAGTTTTGAATTGCACTATCAGAAAAAAGTTTCAAATTGACTAGTCCATATTAGAAATTAGGGTACTTTAGTCCTTTTTTGAAATAATAAGATGCAGGAGAAAGAGTCCTTTCACTTTATTTTATTTTTAATATAATAATTATGAAACTTATGCTGATTTTGTTTAAAAAAAATCATATCCGATTTTTTGAAATCGGGTATAAAAATATTGTCTCTAAACTTGTTGCTATTTTAATTACATGTATTTTATTCTTTCTCTTAATTTTTTTCTGTGTTTTCTAATCGATTTTGTTTTTTCAAATATTTCATTTATTGATTATTTTTTCAAATATTTTCAATCAAATTCCAATGTTTAATTGTATAAATATAAAAAAATCATAAAAAGTTATTTAATTAATATATACAGAAACAGTACATTTCGTGATGAAAAGAGGAGATTGCTTCTTCCTGCACCTCCGAGCCTTCTTAAAACACCTTCAAAATTTTCAAAAATTCCAACATTATCCTGTGTAATTACTGTTTAATCCATATGTTAATTAATTGAATACAACAGTAAAATTTAAAGGTAGGTGGTAGAAGCTTGGTGCACATCCTTGGAGGTGGACGGTGAGGTGTTGTGAGTGACTGGTCTTGGGGCGGTATGCTTTGTCGACAATGACGGATGAGTGCAAGAGGGCGGTGGAGCAATGATGGTGCAGCGTTCGTGTGTGTGAAGTAAATTGGGATGGGTTTGATTTGTATTACAAAACCAATTGTTCCAGAATGCTTTTTTGGAGTTGTGAATGTGTTACAAGCACCGAATCCCTAATCAAAATTGATTGAGTTCAAAACAGAGTATTTCGTAATTCATGGCATTCTGGAACAAGTTGTTTCGGAATAGATTTAACACTTATTTTAACATTCCAAAACAGGTCCGAAACTAAGTATTTCGTAGTTCATGGCATTCTGGAACAAGTTGTTTCGGAATGGATTTAATACTTATTTTAATAACGGAATATTCCGTAATAAAAAAACCTGTTTCGAAGCTACCTGTTCCAGAATTTATTATACAATTCCAAAACAGGTCGTTTCAAGGTTAATTTCAAGGATAATTTCGTCATCACACTATTATTTGAAGGGTATTTTTGACCATTTCAAAAATTTTGAAATGGCTAAAGAAAGACTTGGAAGTGCAAAAAGAAGCAGTCAAAAGGATTGGAACACAAGTTTAATAGAATAAAAACTTTTACTATACAAACTATATATTTAAACCTGTACCATCTATGCAATACTTTATTTGAGCTTTATTTTTTGAGAAAAAAAAAAAACTGATTTCCTGGTGCGTGTATATCTAAAATATTTCTTCCAAAAAAAAAAAACTTTACTCTTTCTATTCTGAAAAAGCTTTTCCAAGAATATTTCATCGTTTTAAGCTGCAGACAGCTGGGCCCGCTAATCTATTTTAACCATGGTGAAAAGGAATTTTTTTTATTACATCATGTCTCAATCAAACCGATAAACTAATGAATTATTAAAGTAATTGATCTAGTTAACCCTAAAAAATTATTCAAATAATTTTATTTCATTTTTTTTTTGCACGAAATTTTAATAAACACGTCTACTAAGATTTAATGAGTATTTTGGTTAAAACATACTACTAACTCTGTTTCAACCTTTTTATGGTTCATATTGACAAGAAATCTGTATCATATTCTTTCTTAAAACACATTTATAAAAATTAAATTATATTTTTCCATTGAGAACATTCAATTATGTCATTTTATCGATTACAATTCAACTATTACTATAATGATTTATCTTATAAAATCTGTTATGTACTTTTTCATGTTACCTCATAATTTTATCTAGATTTTTTTATTTTATATTATTCTTTAACAAAAGTTATGAAATAATAGTAAAAACATTAAATTATTATGAAGTTAGTCACAATTTATCTTCTATAAGATTAATCGATTAATGACTTTCTTCATTGCTTTAATGAGCAACAGAATTTCAGAAATATGATTTGTACAATCGGATTTGGATGCTATCATACAAGACAACTTTTTTCCTCAAAAAAATATCTTACTTTCATGTTAAAACTCTAACCAATTTATCAATACGTCATTTTTTTCAGTTAGTATATATATATAAGTGCACACTTTATCTTACGATTTTATTGTGAGATTTAATAGAACTTCAAGTCCACTTCTAAAAGTAAGTATCGTTAAAATAATTAAATTTCCGTAATTTTGCCACTATGTTAAAGATTGCGTTGAGCAAGAAACTTCAACTTTAAATTACATTCAAATTTTCTTAATGACTACTGAAAAATATGAAAATTCGGGAAGCGTGTATGAGGAGTGTAGATGTAAAGAATGGAATGTTAATGCTGCTAAGAATATGTAGAGGAAAACATTCGCCTATTTCTAATTAAAAGGAGTCAACAACTATATTTCTACCTCAAATTTTCATTTTGTGAAGAAGTCTTGATAAAGAGAGCCAAGAAGCTACCTGTAATTTGTGGCTAGAATTCAAAGCTATAGCTGAAATAATGTCTAAAGCAAACTTGTGAGCCTCGGGCCTCACGGCCATCCGAATAAGCATTGCTGTCCACTCCGCTGGGGCCAACTTCACCACTTCACAAAGGTATTCAAATCCTTTTTGAATCCTCCCCAGGATATCACGCTCCTGCAACGTACAAATAACTCATACATGTAGCCCGCTATTTGGCAGAACGGAACAACAAAATCTATTTTTACTTATATTCAGTATAGAATTCACGCGAAAACTACATGCAACCGACGCAACAATTTTTCCCCTTTCCACGTATTGACACCTTCCACAATAGAAAAATACCTCAAACAGTGATGTCCTCTGGCCTTGAGGCTTCTCATCAAATGCGCAATCAATCACTTCATTTTGTAGAAAATGATCAGCTGCTTCTACTATATCCCGAAGAAGGAAAAGACGCACTCTAAGACCCTTGTCTGATAATATGAATAATAAAAGATCTTCAGTGGAATCAACAACAGCATGGATGTCAAATAATTTCCAAACAGAAGAACTTGAAAACTTTTCAGAACTAGGGTCTCCATTTATCTCAGAAGCTTGTTCAGATATTGCTGCTACCTGAACAAAAATGACACCCATTATTACATACAGTCCAAAGTAGTAGAATAATTTTATCCACTAGTATTCAAATTTGAGGGAAGAAATGAAAAGGATCTGCATTTGCAAATGCCAAAATATTTACTCAAAAGGATTAGACGTTTAAACTACGAAAGCACATTTACTTCTATGGAAAAGCAACATAATTCCGCACAGTTAATAGAAAAATGCTAGTAACATACTCCATTTCTGTTTTAGGGTATTCTATGATTGATGAAAAACAAATGACACTAATTAAATGATGTCTCACTGCCTGTTTAGTAGGTTTCATTTCCTGTTTAATGGGATCCACTCGCATTTCGCCCATTGAAGGGTATTGAAACGAGTGCGCTGCTAGCATTTTTCACACTAATAACGTAATTGTGCCACATAGGGTTCCAACTTTCAGGAGTACGTACACAAATAAAGTAGGCTACAAATATATGTCAATGTTAGATAGCAATTACGTTTATTTGAGAAGTTATAATGTGAGCATGAGCCTAAAGGGTGAGTCATCTCAAAAGATTGATCCATCAGGTGGAAAGACTCCCTTGTGTAGGACTCATAACAGCTTATGTTCCAAATGATACAAGTTAGGTAACCTTGTGAATAACTTTTTGGCTTATTTCAAGCAATACTGGGATGAACATATTCACATTACAATTATATTGTATGGTATGGATGAGTAGAAAAACAAAACAGATCATACCAGGCGTTCTAGCCGGTTCCACCTTATGGATCCATTGTTACGAATGAGAAGTTCCCTCAAAATTCTTCTCATATCAGGGTTTGGATCTGCTATAAGTCTCCCAATGACAAAAGGATATGCACTCTCAATGACTTTAAAACCAGGATCCAGAACTTTAGCTGTGCCTTCAAGCGATCCCAATGCTCTTATCACAAGAGCATAGTCTGGCGGGAGGGAGAAATTAAATTCGTACATGACATCATATAGTTCGTTCATAATTCCCTGGAATCCAAAGAAAGTATCAAACTTTGAAATACAAAGTGCCATTATACCTGGTGATTGTGCTTCAGACAGGTATAGAAAACCTTAAACCTTGTTATGGAATAATGGAAGACATTAGAAGAAACAGATCTATGAAATATTAACTTAGAAAATAACTAGAACTTTGCACCGCAGCACAAAAAAAAAAAAAAAAAAAAAAAAAAAAAAAAAAAACAAAACCCAAAAAAAAAAAAAAAAAAAAAAAAAAAAAGCAACAAAAGAAAAAAAAAAAAAAAAAAAAAAAAACAAGTAGAGTAAAACAAAAGCCAGGAAAGAGATGAAAAGAGGATAAGAGACACTTGATGCCAAAGCAGAGGTTGCCCCCAAAGATTTATCCTTGAAAATTCAGGCATTCCTATCTGAAAATAAGCACCAAAATGGTGCATAAATTGTATACTGCTAGCATTTCCCTATGTGGACACCCCACTCCCCCTCATCAACATATTTTAAAATGCTCAAAATTCTGCTTAGGGATACTAAGGCTGATGGCAAAATTTATGTTGAGCACCAGTTACAGCTATTACAGAGCAAAAATTGATCCTTAAAAGGAGTATAGAATGAAAAACAAACCTGAAAATCTTGGGATTCACCAGTCCGATCAGCAAATGACGCTTTCAGCGCATCAGAAACTGAATGTATATCAACCCCTTCAGGAATAAATCCCAAAGAAAGGAAGTCATTTGCCAAGCTTAGAGAGTCACGATTAACAAAGTGCACAATCTGAAAGAGAGAAAAGCTTAGTACTAGACACAGCAACAAAAGAAATTATGTATCTCCAATCCTCAGGAAAGTGTAGTGTAATGGAGAGGAGAAACTTCAAAAGAAAAAAAAAAGAAAGTATATAGATAATGCATGTCTAGGAACATTTCATCCAAGAGAGATATTTAAGATTAATTGATCCAATAAATGAAAGGAAACCTTACACGATAGGATAACATGTATATTAGCATCATAAAAGAAGTTCCCAGAAATATGCAATAATTTTTCTTGTAAATTATGTAATAACCATTTGAGTACCTCAGATTAAGAAAAGCAAGACTCTGGAGTTAGGTCAGACCTCATGAGAGATCATGAGCAAGTGGTTTGCAAATAAAAGCAATCAAAACCTAACACGTCCTTTTGATTCTTCTCCAGCATCACCACAAATAGGATGACCATTCAAGAAGTTCCCATAAAGCAAGCTATTAGATGTAACCCTAGAATATAAGTATAATAAATCTTATGAAGAGAAAAAAAAAAATACTATTATTCAAATGCCAATTATGTCATCAATAGGCCATTGAACAGTGCAGATAAAAAGATATAAAGGGAACATCAGAAAAATGGGCCCAACAGAAGCAAAAGCTGGGTGGTGTATGAGAAGAGGAAAATAAAAAGGCACAAGATTGGAAATTTGATGAAAGGAAGTGAAGGAATCAAATGGGAGAGGGAAATGCTCAACAGACTGCACAGCTTCCAAGTGGAAGGGTCTGGAACATGAGGCGGTATCTGAGAATTGAGGTAGTGAAGGTAGTCTTGGACAGGGAAAGAGTGAGCACTATCATGTAGTGTTCATCTTCTTCTTCCAGCCTTCTCTAGTTTTCTCTGTTTTGGCTATATCATATTTCTGGTTTGTCAGAATATCTTCTATTTGGTGTAATGAGCTGTGTCTTGGTCCTTATGCTGAATATTATCCAGAATTTAGTTTCTATCAGTTTAACATCTTTTAAGTTAATTTGAACTTCTCAAACATATTTTTGCAGTAAAGACGTCGCAAAATGTAGTGGAGATTATAACTAGTCAATAAGTTACATCCATTACAATGAGTAATACTATTTCTCACCATTTGAATAAGTCCAATTCGATAATGCCTAGGAATATCCCCCATCATTCCAAAGTCGAAATATGCCAGTGATCCATCAGTTATCGCAACAAGGTTTCCTGGATGAGGATCAGCATGGAAATAACCAACCTCAAGCATTTGCCTCAAAGAGCAGTATAATCCCTACAAAGTAATAAAGATGAGGCAAGGGGGTATCAATTGACAGTGCTTAGCATCTACAATAATCATGCGCTTAATATGAAGCCAAAAGATATTAAAACTGAGCATTCAATTCTAATACAAAAACCTGTAAGCATAAAGTAAAAAGAAATGCATATAGACAGACACAATGGCATAATAAATGTATCATATACATGTGACTAATAAAACTGGAGTACTTCATACCTGGTCAATGAGCTCCCTTCTGTTCAAAGAAGCTTCAATCAAGCCTGTTTCATCTGTAAGCTTAATTCCATCTATCCACTCCATAGTCAGCACAGTGGAGCACGTGTAGTCCCAATATATTTTCGGAGCTTTGACAGCTTTTGTTCTTTTGTGTTTGACCCCACCTGCAAATTTGTTGCTCTGCTCATTACCACCTCCTGAAAATAAGCTTATAATTTGGGTATAGACCTAATTCAACCCTACAATACTTGCTTGTTAAGTGAAAGTTGTCCCCCACTTGTATATTGTTTTTAGGCTCTATCTCTACTTCAATCAATATGGGACTCGGGTTTTTTTCCAAGACACTATCGAAGCTTGGTATAATATAATAGACAACCTTTTCTAATGGATTTGGGAGACTCTGGTACAATCTTGTATTTGTATGAGTCTAATAGACTCCATAAAATCAGCTTGCGTGGTGAGAGATATCTTCAAGAAAACAGGGTATCCTTCAAAGAAGGTGATGCCGTTAGCTAAGGCGTAGAAGCTGATTTTGTTAAGTTGAAATGGGTACAAACCCAAATTCTAAGATGATATCAAATTCTATTCTAATTCCAATTGAAAAAGTCACTAATCATATTAAAATAGAGCCTTCAAAGAGTACATAAGTGGTGGGAGTCTATTCTCACCTCATAAGCTTGTTTTTTGAGATTAAGTCCAAAACTCATTCTAAGAATAGTCACCAATCTAAACTGCATGCTAAAAGTCTAGGCATTATTTAATCAAGCTAAGAACAGAAATGTTCATAACCTAATATATATTGCACACTGGCCTCTCATTTGAGGAACTGTAGAGTAAAAACAGATTCTTATGTGTAATTATCAACATATGTTTCTCATTTTCTCTCCCTTAACATCATAACACATTAAAGTATTGAGCATAATATAAAATTAGAATTTGAGATTTAAAAACATGGTTGATTTAGGGAGACGCCAAAATTATATCAAAGAAAATAGTATTTTTGGTGCAGATGTTTAACTTACTAGCAGACCAACAGTAGAGAGAAGCAAAGCGCTCAGCATTTTTTCCCTCTAGGACATAATCAATTTCATCAAACATGTGCCTGACCTGTTGCATTAATCTACAATGACTAACACTTAAAGCAATTGCAATGTAAACTAAAAATAACACATAATAGTCAGCTCCTAAAGTGGCCATCATACACAGAAGTAAAATATTATATTTCTTAAAATTCCAGGTTAAAAAATAGGTCATACAAAGCAAATGAGATCTTTGTGCTCTGTTATAAAGGAACTCACCATTTCATTTACTGCCACTAGAAGATCTCTCCGAGCCTTGGCAAACCGTTTTAATTGGCCCCCAATCATATGGAACAGCAAAGCATCAAGAGTCAATGAAAGTGACATACCAGGCCTCTGTACCTTTACAGCAACCAGCTCCCCAGACTGCAGGTGAGCTGCAACACTTGAAGCAACAAAAGTAAACACTTCAATCTTCCTCAAACATGTAAATATTATTCTAAAATATCAAATTTAAGAACAAGAAGCCGAGCAAATATAAAATATCCAAAAATAGAATAAATTTTAAGCTAACTTTTGTTGTTAACTAACCTTTATATACTTGCCCCAAGGATGCTGCTGCAATAGGTGACGGGCTGATGTCTTTAAAAATTTCATGAATAGGAACACCAAACTGTTTCTCAATAGATTTGATTGCAACATCATTTGGAAACGGAGGTATTTGATCCTATAGTATGAATAGCAAAATTATAAGGCTTTATGAAAATACAAGTTACAGAAGACAAGAGCTTAGCCTTAGTCAATAGATGCACCTGCAGTATTTGATTACATGCTTGAAGTACAATGGAAGATGTCATTGTACCTGTAACTTGGCAAGTTCTTGGCAATATATTGTTGGTAATATGTCAGGCCGAGTGCTCAATGCCTGCCCAAGCTGGAATTATAAATGGATTAAGTCAAACATAAGAACTGCACAGGTGATACATTTAATACATGTTAAATATTAATTAGTGTTGCATTCAATATATATACATCATAATGACAATGCGAGAAAGAAGGAAAACAAAAAGAAAAGCTTCTTAGCTATATTCAAGTGCTTTTACCACGAAAATATGACACTCAAAAGAATAAATATAATAACGTAAGATACTAGTTATCTAGAGTAATCATAAGAATTGGACACTTGACTATTGCATTTCTGTGGTAAAGGCAAAAGTGGATAAAAGAAAAATAAATATCTCAAATTAAAACAAATAATGCAAAAAATAGATATTGATCCAGGATCATAAACAGTTGAAAAGGTCAATTTATTTCATAACAGAATCCAGATACGTGTTTATTTTAGAGTAAGAGCAGAAGTTTGTAAGAGAGAGAGAAATTGATACTAAAGTGCATATCTTAAATTAACCTCAGCATAGGTCATGCATATAGCAAGAGTAACGCAAGAATGAACAGCTAATGAATGCAGAAACCAAAGGATATAACCTGTGAGAAAAACTTGCCTTGATATAGAAAGGACCCAAGCGTATTAGAGTTTCACGAAACTGCAAAGAAAAATGTATATCACTGTTCATTTAAGCCAATTCTCCATAAGTATTAAAAAAATGAATCCACATTCTCCACTGCTGGAAGAATTGTTAGTTTAAGAAATATCAGTGGTTTTAAATTTCTGTAATGCTTAAATATACGGTTCACATTTTATCTCTAAATCCTTTTTCATGGTTTCTCCGACAGTTTTTCTTGGTTTTCATCAATCTTAAACATACACGGGTACCCTCCATCTAATCCAATCCCTTTACTGGGGTTTCTACATATCTTCTCCACAAATATCCAAAGCACTTTAGGTGAGACTACCACTTTCTCATTCCTCCCGATCCTGTCTTTTTTACCATTTTCTCACTACAACAAGGCATTCTCCTTTTTCCATACACTGAGTTCATTCTCTTGTTATCTTTTTCCTTGACAAACACTCAACCCACACTTCACCAGAAGTCTTATCATTGTGTGATAAATTTTCCCTTAGCAATACCTTTTGTCACGTATAATACCTAATGCACTTCTGCATCTCGTCCAGCCCACTTGAAATCCAACTATCAAGATCAACATCATTATGTATTTCACCATTTTGTATGATGAACCTGTTTGATTTTAACTTGAACAACTTGTGGTAAGGCGTGGTGTTCAAGTTTCACCTCTAAGATTTTAACTTGTGGTAAGGTATGGCAAGTTCTCCAAGTTTCAACTCTAAGATAGGATGAACTCGCCTCCAGCTAAACTTACATTCCAATGATTTTCAATAAGCTCCACCCGACTTCTACTTAAATAAAAATTAAGATTCCAAAAATCATCCCCACATCTTTAACTTCATATTTATTTACACTTTTCTCTCTCGGAGTAGGATGATATAGAACTATATCATCCGAAAACCAGTTATCTCACAATAAAGGAAATCACCCAATGCTCCATGATAAAATACCTTTATGGTTCGGACATTAACAATAACTAATTGATAAGCATAGCCAGAACTTCTAGTAAGTGGAGTTGAGTGACAAAAGAAGTGGTTGCAGTATAGTCTCTATGTCTATTTTGTTCTTAAGGCTCCATTTTACTCTCTTTTTGTTTCCCCAACTTCTAAAAGGTTGCCAATAAAGAAGCTTCCTTCAATTTTTGTTCAACCAGTTAAATTGTTTTAATCCTCTCTGATATCAGGCAATTTACTGAATTCTTTTCTTAAAGAGGTTGGTAACGGTTCATATACATAATAAATTGAGGGGATCAAGCCTGTTACCACAAACCAAAAGTAATGTGTGTTCGTTCCCTAGTGTATCTTCCAAAGAATATTGAGAAAACATTATGTTTACCTTAACAGCACGTTTTTTCATGTCCTGAACGAATAATTGCCACATCGCTAGCCTTAACACATGAAATGAAATAATTGCTGCCCTGTACAGAGGCAAAAAGGGGCCAAACCGGTAGATAGCATTGAAACTCTTAGAGCTATAAGTTCCAAGAGCATGTCCAAATTCATTTTCAAGTGATTCCCTCCTCATCCTCGCGTAGTCAGCTGAGGGCGTTTCGCCATGAACGCTGGTGAAACCAGTTGAATATCTGCAGCAGCATCCACGACAAACCAAAAATCCGAATGTCATAAAACATGAAACTGACCACAACCCGATTTCAGTTAATAGTTGTGAACTGGAGAAAAAAGAAACTCACGAATTTCTGTGCAGTAAGCAAGACGAGGAAGGGCAATCCAACTGCAGGCATTTGCGTAAGATTGTTTCAGTGAAACTGTCGTGATATAAATCTGCAACAAAACAAAAAGAAAAAAAAAAAAACTCTCACTACAATAATAGCAACAATTCTATTGAATATAAAACAGCTGAGTAGAAATCGGATAGTTTTCAGAGAGTAGTAATAATCAGAGGAAAAGTACTTGCGGACTTAAGAATAAGAGCGCGGTGTCGGTAGAGAGCAGCGAAGGCATTCCTCGTCATCGATAAGTATGGTAAACAAGTTCAGTGGAAAGCATGGGAAAACGCTGAACACCAAGTGTTTGATAAAATGCATAGGTGCGACCAATTACTCATTGTTGATTCGATGACTAGCGGTAGTGAGTGTGTGACTTTCTTGCAAATCTGAAAGCTGAGGAAAACTGCCACGTGTGGTAAGGTAAGCACCCTAATTGACAGTTGGCACCGATTTTGCAGAACGAATCGTCTCTTACCGCTACGGCATTGGTCACTGTTGAAGTTTATTTTGTTCTCATGATCTAATGATGCCCTGCGTGCACAGCTTCGTGTTCAGTATGCACTCACAGCACAGAGTTTTTTTTATATTATTATTTAGTTATAAATAATAATAATAATAATAATTGATTTATTATAATAATCTTTTTAGAAAGTCATGTCAAAAATAATTTCTGATTAATATAACAATGACATGAAAAATTATAATATATATATACTTTGGTGTTAGAGACTCTTTTGGATGGAGTTTTTCGGTCTTAAAAAAACAAAAAAATATCATTAAAACAACAACCAATGATTGTTAAACATTGAAATCACCAATAACTATATCCGCAAGCCAAAGACTTATATTAGATTTTATAAGAAAACATTACATTAAAATAGTAGTATAATGAGTCATAGATTTAAGTTTTATCTTAATAAGAGAATATCATAAAAAAAAATAGATTACATTTCATTGTAATTTCTTCACTTTACAATATTAACTTCTTCAAAATATTAAATCACCAAACTCATATATTTCATTGTAAAATTGTAATTTTATAATTTTTGAATTCTTGGATGTTTAGAAACTTGTTTATTGAAAATTGTGGTGTTTTCACTGGTTTGGGATTAAATGCAATTCACAAAGAATTAAACTTAGTAAAATCTACATTTTCAACTGAGAGAATAATGTATCCAAAATAAAATATAACATTTTTTCACCCAAAATACTATTGTTTCAGGAAATAAAATTAAAAAGGCTGAATTGATTGTTTTCACATTAATAAATTTAGTTAATGCCACAAACAAAAAGAAATTTAGCTAAAAGCATTTTGATTATATATATTTAAAAATAAAATAAGTCAGTTTAAACATAAACATGCTGATTGCTTATAAAAAAAGACACAAAACGTGCGATAAAAATTAATTTAATTGATTTGAATATTGGTAATAAATTAATAAAAAAAAGTTTTTCAAGTCGATATTGAAAGAGCCTAAATCAAATCTTCAAATTGTAGTAAACTGAAAAAAAAAAAAAAAAAAAAAACAAGTTAGGTTGATCGGAATAAAAATAATGCTTGAGGTCAATAATAATATTGTCTAATTTAAATAAGATTACTTCCAGGGTAAGTTATTTATGATCTATAGAAATGGTAAATTGCATTTTAATCATATCATATATTATTAGGTTTATTAATTGTTAACCTAGGCATTTTTAAAAGTAATGAAACTATTTGTTGCAAACCCCATTTGAAGTGAAACGAAACCTTCACTGGATCGCTTCCTTGCGTTCTTTTGAAATTTCAGAGCAGAATGGCGTACGAACCACACAAAACCACACGAACATGGATGCAGGACGCACTACCTATGTTACTGGTTCTTCTCATAGCAGCGCATGTCCTCGCTATGGTCACTTTTCTCTGCTCTCGTTTCTAATTTCAAATTAATTCCACCATTTCTATCTTTAATCACTCTATGTTTCGTTTGATTTACTTTAGGTGTATTGGATTTATAAATTAGCCACCCAGAAACAGCCACAGCGCAGGAGAAAGGCTCACTGAAGGTCAAGGTTCGTCATTTGTGAACCCTAATTTACCTCGAAAAATCTTAGCCGCTATAGAATGTGGTTAGTCTTCACTTTATCGGCCTTGTTTGATAATGATCGCGGCATTTACTATCTCACTTAGTGCAAATGGATTAGATTCATACACAGCTTTTTAGTGCTTCCACACTTGTTTATATTGTTGGGATTTTAATATATGGTCTATTGTAGAACATGGTTTTAATTTAGATAATTTATTGGATTTATTTTAATCAATTTTCTCAGCAGTTCCTGTGTGATGTATACCTTTGCATTTTGATTTCTCAGAAACAAATAAAATTTAGTGTTTTTTTAATCTGTAATTACTCTTGAAGACTGGTTTTTTTCCTGTATATGTTCTTTCTTGCACGGCCTCTTTACAATGTTCCAGCACCTATAGGATAGCTCGAGCATGTTGGGAGAAGTAAAATGTGTATTGTTTAATGATACAAAGCATGCGTGATGGAATCTGATAGGAACGAAAAATCTGACAATTATACTGCTACTGTATATATCTATATTTTTTTATCTGGAATGCTACTAATCTATTAGATGATATGAACAAGTTTGAAATAGAATTTAATTTAATTTATTAAACTTGCAACTATAGCTTAGTGTGACTCCAGCATGTTTTTTGGGCGTCCAAAACATTTTTCTGATAAAAGACCAAAAAGTTATTGGAGAGATTGTTGAAAGAATACAGTCCTGCAATTTGAATGCACCCTCAACTTTATGAATATGATTTAGAGTGTTTCAATTCAAGTCATGTTAGAGGTTGGTCAGCTCCGTATAATTCCAAAGGTAATGGTTTCTCTTGGAATTTGGCTTTCTAAAGGGATGATGTGCACACCTTTTATTTCCTAATTGAACATTCTATTCTCCGGAGTCTTCATAGAAGAGTCAAATCCCTTAAAAAGGAGGTAATCAACTATGTATGAATACGGTCAAGCCACAACTGAGCTCGGGATTTGTTAAGTTTATGCTTTAAGTGAGTCTTGAAGTTGCTGATCTCGTTAGAGAAGTGTTTCCTCGAAATAACTAGGCGATTAACTTGCCCTCATTCATTTAAAGAAAGTCGGAAGCATGGGGCATCCGCAATCTACAGTAAAGCGTTTTCGTTTTTCAATACAGTCTGGGACAGCTTCTGCAACGCTGTTATAAAATTCAAACCAAGGTATGCATTCAATGCAATCAAGCAAAATTTGAATGATAAACAAGAATGAATGAGTATAAGTTATTTTATGTTAACCGTAACAGTTGTATTTATACATTTGCTTCTGCAAAACTATGGTATTCGCAAGGTAGTAAAATGAAGCAGAAGAAACACTAGTTATTGTCATATATACACCGCATGTCAATGTACGATTCTGCTCAAATCTGAGACAAAATATTACTATGCGGAGCTTCCTGAGAGCTGACATGGCAGTACCCTGTCCTTTACAAACCTGAACTTTTAGTATAGCTCAAAGCACACTCAATCACCGGCTACACACCAAAAAATTAATCTCATTTAATATAATTGAAAAAAATGTGTTTTCAATCTTCAAAACACTCTTTAACTTGTCATTGAATTTCACAGTGACAATCAGAAAGACGTTTAACCGAATATGCTCAAGCATAGATTGTCCAATGCTGCTGTGAGTGCCCATCAAATTCTGGTTTGTAATGTAGAGTCCCCTTTGCAACTACCAGAACCACAATCTTCACTGGCGATAGAATAGGATATTGCGTTATTTTGATGATTACTATTGTTGGTAGGGATTAAAGTCTTCGAAGTTTATTTTCCTTTCAACGGACAATGTTTCGACATAGAGTATCTAGAATGTATGATTGCTGAAATAAGTTATTTTAAAATTGTGAATCTTACAGGTCATATAGATTGAGGAGTTCACTACTAAAACTAACAAATAAATGTGTAGCTTTAAGTTATTTAAAAAATGATTTTTATTGATACAAAACAGATAAACAGTTTTAAGTTATCTGGTTCAATGGAAAAACTATTAAAAAATATTTCTAATTTTAAGCAAATCTTTGGATAAGTCATATCCATCTAACCTTAGGAAAGTGTGTTGTTGTTGCATTCAAAGGCATATTCTCGTTGCTCGTGTTCAACTATTCTAGACAGATTTTGATGACAGCACAACTTTGGAGCATCTTCCTCAATGGCAAGTTCCTTGGAAAATATAAATTTTATCATATATAGCATTTGAACGATGAAAATATAGCATTATTTAATTTTTATTTTAGCGGCAGATAGGCTATTTTCGAGGAATAGTAAAGAAAGGTCATCCAACGATGATTAAACAAACAAAAAGAAGAGTGAAGAAAACAACGTTTTGAAATGACGTGATGCTTAGATGGTTGGTTTGGTTTGTTTTGATGGCGGTTGGGTTTGTATGATGCTACTTTTACTTCTATTCAACATCTTTTCTCTTTTCTCTTCCCTCCTACTATCTCGATACGTGTCGCTCTCTTCCACATTTACAAACATAATCAATCCTACTAAGTTTATTCAATTACCATTTTATCCCACTAGGTTTTGTTTTTAATATGTAAGTTAAATTTGTATTTAATTGATGCTGTTGCAACTAAAATCATACATGCAAGTAAATGCATTGCTACAAGTAAATTAAATTTTGTCTTTAAGAAATTTACAAAAGTTAATTTTTTGTCCTAATATATTGAATTTGTGCATTTCAACAATGATTTGTTTGAAAAGTTTAAAATTTAATTCATATTATAGTCAAAATATTTGTACAAAAATAAAATATTTTTTATTTGTAAGTAATATTTTAAAAAATAATTAATAAAGAAAAAATATGTAGATGTAAAAAACATTATACTCATGAAATATAAAAAAAAGTATGCATATAAACTTAAAAAAAAAGATAAAAATAAAACAAGTTTTTACAATCTGTAATGTCCATAATCGACTTTCTTTGTTTGCTATTCATCTATTATGTAAAATGGTTTATAGTATAGCGGACAATAAGGTCTATTAAAGGTGCTAAGAGACAATTACTATATCTTTCGGTCTTGTTACCAGTATTTTCCCTTCTGAATGGTATTGTTTGTTATCAAAGTTATAATACTTAATTCAACATTTTTGTTTCTACATGAAAGAATTATTATTTTTAATTTAAATGTTCCACTTTCCAAAAAATTTTGAATAATTGTATAAAATAAAATACTATAATTACTAAGCATATAATGTGAAGCTAGGATTATTAAACATGAATTGTGTTTGATATTTATTTTTTAATATTTAAATTAAATTTCCTCAATCAATATAATTTAATAAAAGAAGTAAGGAAATATTAATATAACATTTTATTAATGTATAATTTATAAATTATATAAATATGAAATAAAACTTTATTAAACATCTTAAATATTTAAGTAATTTGTCAAATTATTTATATTTTAGTCATTATACATTATTAGGGTAAAATACTGTGAATAATTTAACCAAGGAAAATATATTTGTTATGTGAATATATATATATATATAATTTGAAATTATTTTTATTTAAAAATTTAACTACTTTATAATTAATTATTTTTAAAATATTATTACATGTATTTAATTTGTTTTAAAACTATTTCCTTTTAAATATTTAATTACCTTATAATTAATCATTTTTTCAATTTAGTTTTATATTTTATCTTCTTAAAATTTAAGTAATGGCATATCTAAAAAAAATCAAATCCGTAACTTAATGTGCACAAAAAAGTATCCCATGCAAAATATATTGTAGAAACAAAATTAGTATATGTAGAAAAGAAAAAAAAAATACTAAACTTTTAAAATATCTGCAGGAGCAGTCTGAAAATGGTGACATGTGGTATTTGACCACTTAATTGATACCGTTGACATCCACAGCTCAGCAAGCTGGTGCATGAATCAGAATCAAACTACTCTATCATTAGTTTGAATTGGATTTTTTTTTCATTTTTTTATCATATTATATATTATCATAGTTTTATTGTTAAAGAAAGGTCTAAATGTATATTAAGGAAATAGAATGACTCATAAACTACAATGTTATCATAATAATTAGTTTTTTCATTTTCTTAATGAAAATTCCTTCCCTTACACGATAATTTAAGATATTATTTAAAATCTTAAGTTTAATTATACTGAAACCCTTAAACACTACTCTATAATCTTTCATAATCTGATTCTAAAATATTTGTATGCATTTTTTTATTATTTACATGTGGACTTTCACATGCCAGGTATGATTAAATGAAAAAAAAATGACGATTTTTTTATATATATTTTAGCTTATTAGTAAGTATTTTCTGTGCTGTAAAAATATTTAAATTAATTAAAACAAAAAATTTTAAGTAAGCTAAATTAAAAAAAATTTAAAAAATGAAAATAATATTTTGATTCTAATAGATTAAGGTTTGAAAAAAGTTAATAAACTCAGAGTAAAATAAGGTTTGGTTTTTAAAATAAAATAATTGTTAAATAACAATGACATTACTTTTTCAGCAATATGTGTTTATCAATGTTTGTAATTCATTAAAAAAACATACAATTTTAAGAATATTTAATGATTTTTGTCTTATTTGTACAGTTTTCAATAAAATTCCGAGAAGAGATTTTAACGACGTTCTTTTAATAAAAAAACATTCGCACAGTTGATAACAAAAATTTAAATCTATAATATATAGGAATCAGTTATAAGTGAACAATAGATATGTGTAATTTTTTGTATATGCACCATGTCTAGATTTAATGACCTCTGTCTCATTTTGGTAAAGAGTATTTATATAAGAAAATTAATTATGTTATTATTCTTTTATCTAATATCAATAACTATCCTTATCTAGAAGTCCTGCATAAAAAAAAGGTAAGGTTTTCCAAATAAATTCATCCCTATAAAGGTAAATACTTATATTTATGGATGAATTACATTGATTATTTGTTGTAAAAAAATCAATGTATTTAAGATGTTCTTAAATACGAATGAATAATAGAGAGAATTGTTAAATTTATAAAGAATAAGTTTTGAATGTGCATGCTCCATAAATTTATTGAATTTTATAATTATTTATTGAGAGAAGTATTAACATTTTTTAACATATTATTATATTATTTGGAATCCATTGAAAATTAGATATCACACTGAAAAATGTTTAAATAGATGCAAAACTACGATATTTCATGGTTTATAATAAATTTTAACAAATAATAAGTTTAAATGTATTTATAATTTTATTTGTTTTTAGTAAAAAAGAGGACTGTTTTCAATTTACATAAGTGTATCTTTAACTCTTATTATTTTTACTCATGTATTATTAAAGTTGTCAAAGTGAATCAAAGTTATTTAGTTGATTGACCCATTACAGGTTTGAGTTGTGCTAGAAAAACTGTAATTTTTTACAGATTAGAAGAAATAACAAAGAAAGTGAGTGGGTAATCCTCATATCCTTTCATAATGAAAGCATGCAATAAAAATAAGTGATACTTGTACAATTTTAATTTAATCCTTTTTATTGTATGATCACGTGCCATTAAATTCTCATATTTCAGACTCAACTTTCTCCAATTTGTCATTATTGTTTATTTAATACACACTGATTCTGATCTTATGACTGAAACCCGTTATTGAAGGTAGTGGTTGTTCTTTTAGTTATAATTTACATTGATTTAATGATATCTTTATCTTTATTGCTATGATCATTATAAATAATTTCTTTTATGAATAAGGAAACCATTGTCAGTATCCATGGATACTTGTCTATAAATAATTTTTATCTGGTTATTACTAACGAAAAAAATATCAAAAGTTGAGCGTAAAAATTATTATCGACTTATTTTTGTATGTGAATAATTTTTCTGACATTATTCCATGATAATCTGTCCATAAACTTATTTACGGACACAAATCCACCTGTGATTTATCTCATTTGTTATTTAAAAAGTTATTTAATAGTGGATGCATCTATCACCTTTATTAAGACCCCGTAACCATAAAGTTAAATTTAATTTAATCATTACTAAATAATTAATTCATTTTTAAAAAAAATATTTTATTTTAAGTTGTGAATGATCCTTCACTTTATTTCCTCTCACCATCATGTTGCTCCAGGTGGCACCTTAAGGTCTTCTCTCAAAATATCTACCTATATTTATTTGTTGTCATTAAATCTCCTTGAAATGGAAAATTTTCAGAGATAATGATGTGTGTCTTTACATACATAAGAACAAGATGAACATCCAATGCAAGTTCAAATAAGTCAAATGACGTTGATATTGGTAAAGAATTTTGTAAAATAGGCCACAAAATAAGCTTGGTTTTACGTGGAATTTTTGCTTTCCATAACCATTTATAAAATTGGCCACTTTGTCTTGAAAAAGATTTGGAACACAACCAATTGAAGAGGTGCTGTAAATTCCATTAGATTAATATAATAAGATCAAATTCAAGCATATGATAAAGTTTGTGCATCTTATATTTTATGGCATGCATTTAGGAGTGTCTTATAATATTGGATTATCTATGATCATTTTACTTTAACTGCTATCTTAGTCTAATTTTTTTTTTTTTGTCTTAAATGTTTTTTAATTTCGATTGTGAATGTAGATTTTTGTAAGTAGTTTAACACTCAAGTTGTATGCAAAGTTTCATTATGTCACTTTTAAACGTGTTTCCTTATTTATAAGTTTTGAGTTAAATTTATGCGTGTATAAGATTAAATTAGATCTAATTATTTTTTAATATTAGCTTACTCATTAACTATAGTGTTACACAATAATTATTATTAAAATATAATTATGTTTAAATAGGATTGACACAAAAATAATCAAGATACATAGATTTATAAAAAATGTCCGTATCTCAATCAATCATGTAATACAAGTGAAATAGGCATATAGAGATTATTCAAATTCTAATTGCCTTTAAAGAATTAACTCTTATCTTACATTGCATTTGGAAGGGGAATTTAAACTATATTAAATTTGAATTGATCTTAATTCAAATTGTTTTTTTTTTTAAATATTTTGTTTAGACAAAACAACTCAAATTTAGTAAATTCAAATTTTTTATTTGGGTAATTTTGTAATTATCACCAAATTTAAAAAATTATTTAATTATAAAGTAATTATTAAAACTTTAAAAATATCAATATTAATAATATTTTATAGTCGATCTTGGTTGATTTTTTGTCAGTCAAGATTTTTTCATTTGATATTTAAGAAAAAAAATCCCAATTGATGTTAATTGAGATTATTTTAAATCCAATTCCAGTTATTTAAGATAAATTTGATCGGAGTTATTTTTACAGTATTGAAGATTGAAAGTTTTTTCTTGATATTTTCTTATCAATGTCGGTTTCAAAATTCTTTTGTAATTGATATTGGTAAAAAGAAACAATTATAAATTTTTTTCATTTAACATTAAAAAAAACTCTTAGCAAACTATTGGCAAAAGATGATATATCCACTGATGATTTAAAAAAAAAAACGTAATAGACATATTAAAATCAATTCATATAGACTAAAACAAAGAGTAATCCCAATAATATCTTAATCTTAGTTAAACCAATAACACTCCAACTCAAATTGAGTTAAGAGAAAACTATTAAGAACAAAAATGAATAAATTTTTATCATTTAGATAGAATTTAAAATTCTCTAATTTTAAGCAATCCAATTATCCTAATAAAATATTATAGAATTTCAATTTTTTTTTAAAAAAAAGTTACCTAAATACATATTTTATAAAAGAAAATTTTAAATTCTGTAAAAAAACTATTGACTCTCTAAAAATTCCCCGCCCATCACACTTCCGAGTATTGTAAATTTTGAATTGTTACAAAATCTATCGAATTCAGTGGTTAAGTGTGATTCAATTGTCACACCTCATTCACTATTTTTCAAATGAAACATAAATCAATCAATCAACTTGTTTTTTCTTAACTTTTACATTTAGATATTTGATAGTTAAGATAGATTTTTTTGACAAATACTTGTGATTTAACCCCATATATAACGCACAAAGTATTTCTACCGACAACAAATTCCAAATAAATTCTCCCACTAAAAAAATTTCAGACTGTGTGCATCACAAATACCAAGCCCTTTCTTTATTTTATGAGTAAGAATTTTGTTCCAATTTACAATGTTCTATCCCTTCATTTCTCCAAAAGATGACCAAAAGAAATTTCAAACAATCGTATTAATCTATTCATACAGCAAAGGAAGTGAAAACAGAAATTCAGACACAGCCACTCAACTCTATTCAAGAGATGTCCTTTCAATGAAGCAAAATTTTGTAACTTAATATAGAACTAAGAATTTATTTATTTTTTCTAACTAGACCCTTCAAAAGGGAAAATCCAAGGCATTGCCCAAAATCATTAAGCCCCTTCATATTACAAATAAAATGAACTTAATTTTTTATCTTCAGTGGAACATCTTTACAAAAGATGAACTTAAATTTCATGCAACTAATTTTCAAACCACATTCTTTGCAAAAGATATCAAAGGTATATGTTGAACATATAAAGATCGTTTTTTTTTTTTTTTTAATAAACATAACAAATAATGGTTTGTCAAGTTTCTCTTCAACCAATAGCTGAATATACAAACACAACTATATCTGAATTTGTATATAGCTGAGTTTTCTTTCAAATGTGGTAAAAAGAATTCAATTCCGAACCACAGATTTTATTAATCAAGATAAAATATGCTTCAATAATTTTAACTGATCTCTTATTATATATTGAAAAACATCTTTAATGCAAATTAAAAAAAATCACATACCGAAAAAATCAATATATAAAAAAAATAAAAATATTTTAAGAATATTTTCAACTTAAGGTAAAAATATATTTAATAAGAATTCCTTTGCGAAGTCCAAAACTTCAGAACACGTGTGTAGAAGAAAGACTCAAGGGTGAGCGAAAAAGGAAAAAAAAAATAAAAGAAAAAAAAAGAAAGAGAAGAATCGCGTTGGGTCCGCGTGGCGTTATTAGTAGATTCGACGAAACGCAAGGGCATTTGGGTATTTTCATCTCTCAATCCTTTTTATTGAAATACTAACCACCAAACAACAATAAAGGGAGCAGCAGCAGTACCTGCGTCGTGTTCTGTTCTGTTCAGTCAGTAAAGACAAAAATCGCAAACCCAAAATCAAACCAATCTCAATGTCATGAGCGCGTGCATCCAAACCTAGCTGCTATCGCAGCCATGTCCACCACCGCCTCCTCCTCTCACTGGACCTCCGACGCCGTCCACGGGGGATCCCTCCGCCCCGTCGACCTCGACTCCGGAACCAACGGCTGGGCCTCCCCTCCCGGCGACCTCTTCCTTCTCCGCTCCCCCAATTACTTCACCAAACGCCAGAAAGCCCCTGCCGGCGACTACCTACTGGCGCCGGCCGGAATGGACTGGCTCAAATCGCAATCGAAGCTCGACAACGTCCTTGGTCGGCCCGACAACCGTGTGGGCCAGGCCCTCCGCCAGGCCCAGGCCCAAGGCAAGGCCCGTAAGAGCTTCATCTTCGCTGTGAACCTTCAGGTGCCAGGGAAAGAGCACCACAGCGCGGTATTCTACTTTTTCACGGACGAACCGGTTCCCTCCGGTTCGCTCCTGGGGCGGTTCATCGAGGGCGATGACGCGTTCAGGAACCAGCGGTTCAAGCTGGTGAACCGGATCGTGAAGGGGCCGTGGATTGTGAAAAAAGCGGTGGGGAATTACAGCGCGTGCTTGTTGGGGAAGGCGCTGACGTGTAACTATCACAGGGGACCGAACTACTTCGAGATTGACGTGGACATTGGAAGCAGTACCATCGCCAACGCTATTCTGCGCCTCGCCTTGGGCTACGTCACCAGCGTCACCATCGACATGGGCTTTGTTGTGGAGGCGCAGGCGGAAGAGGAGCTCCCGGAGAAGCTCATAGGGGCGGTTAGGGTTTGCCAGATGGAGATGTCCGCGGCCACCGTCCTCGATGCGCCCAATGCTCCACGCGGCAACAAGGTCAACCACCTCAGTGGTAACGATGAGTAAAAATTTTAAATTAAAAAATAAATAAAATATAACAATGTATTTTTTTATATTAAATGTTTATCTAGATGATTTAATTTCGTTTCACTCTGCTTGGTCCTCGTTATCCGTGTATTCTTAGGCTCTTTTTTTCGGGAGTAATAAATTATTCGCTGAATTTCGGTCCTTTGGAATTACTGCGATTACTTTTGTTTTGCGATTTTATCTGTAAAATTGGAAGTAGTGGGACAGGGAATGACGAAAAAGGTTGCATTTTTAGCATCGGAGAATTTGTGATTTGGGATTGTGGCATTTTTTTATGGGATGGGAGAGGACAGGTTTGGTCGGTGAATCTTTTGGTTGGTGGGCGGCTACTGAGGTGGGTGGGAGCTGCCTAGGGAGGAAATGTAGTGGAATGGAACCTCACATGCTGTGGAAAACTTCCATAAAACAAAACTTCCTTAAAACGTAGCACTAGGAAAAAACCCTTTTTATTAACACTATGTTTTCTAATATTTTCTGAAACTGTTAACGTTAATGTTATCTACTGTGTTGCTTTTTTGTGCTAATATCAAAATTTGATTGAAGAACATTGTGACAGTACCCACCAATACAACTACAATGGGGGCTTTGGGTTGCCTTGTTTTGGTTTTATTATGATTCTTCCACATCATTGATCCACCAAGGTATTGATTTGGGGAATCAAACAGCACAGTTGACGTACCTTTTCGTCGTGTTAAGATACTTCTATTCTATTGGACGATAGCATTGAGAGATGCTGGGACTATGGGACAGCGATGATGCTGATTACTATTTTATGGGATTATGCTGTCTTTTTGTTCAGAATATTGTCATAGTTTAAATCAAAACTGTACCAGAAAGATTACTGTACAGAAGAATGAATATGGGTTTAAAGAGTTGTGGTTTTAATCTGGAACGAAGAAGAGGTGGATGTTTAGTTTCGACACAGAATTGAAACTGAAAAAAAAAAAAAAATGAGTTAAAGACGGTTTGGTTGTAGCTTTAATCGGGATTATCTTATGCGTGTCATTCATTTTGTATGTTTTCAATTTAATAATTTTGACTAAGCTGTGTATGATTAAGATCAATAATGACGTTTTGTCTCACGGTGTGCTGTTTTTTAGTGTAAAATATTGCTCTGTTTCCGTCTCGTTCACTGTGCCAACACTCTTCTGAGAAAGTGGTGTTGCCTTTGTTATTTCTGGTTGGAAAACGTCGTAGAATACTAGAATTTTTTTTTTTTTTAAATTATCATAAAGTTTAAGTTATTTTCTTACAGAAAAATTATCAGTCCATGAATGAACTTTTAGAAAAATAGTTTTTTTGGTACCCAAACATATGTTGAAGTCAACTTGTGGTTAGGGTCATACCTGGTATCTTACCTCATGCTTAGGCTTACAGAATCCGATTCTATATTCAATCTTTTTTTAATGATAACGACAATTGGTATTTTTGAATATGAAAGCAATGAAATTTATAGGAAGTTGATAATTGTTACCTCATGAAGAGGAAAATAATCCCGCAATGCGCCTAATATTTGGACGCCGATTTTTCTGAAAGTCTGATGCAGTATTTAATTACAGTTGCCTTCTTAGGGTAGGGGAAAAGTGGAGTAAGTAACTCTACTTCTCCCAAATACATTCTTCTTACTTTAAGACAGATTAAATGAAAAAACAAATTGAAAGCAATCAATACTATCTTCTAATAATACAAATAATTGTTATCATGGTAAGTAACATATATGATGCCACAAGAACTGGCACTAGAATCCAAGCCAAAGAAAAATGTTATTCCTGGATTTACACAACCTCAGTAAGAATCAACCTTAGTGCATCACATGAACAGAAATGAACAAAAATTTCTAAAATAGCTACTACCAGACTAACACATTTGTAAAGGTGCTTTCTGAGCCTCATCATCAATCATTTCTTGATTCATAAAATCATTGAAAGTAGCTAAAAAAATGTGCAATTCATATTCCAAACAAAGAAAGGAAAAGGCTAGTATTCCAGTGTCTTTTTTTCTTTATAGGAAAATATTAATCATTAATGTTAGCCTTTGGAAGGGGGAATTTGAACTTACAAGCTATTCCTTTGGCCATAAAAAGCTCAGTTGTTACCAAAGTTTCAAGCTCATCAACATCGTAAAATTGAAACTTATGTCCTTTGGCTTCCTCTCAAATGCAATGATCTTGTCATTCTTATTCTCTATCTCCTATACTTGTATGGGTATATCTATCTTTTTAACACAAAAAGCTGAAAGCTGGTGTATGAGTTTTTCTTGCTTTTGGCATAAAGCTGGTACCTTTACAGCAAGGTACCCTCCATTGCTTTGTCAGTACATCTTGCAATCACTAACCTGAAAGAAATGGCAATAAAGAACAGTTCTTCAATCATGCATAAATTAATAAAAGAATCAAATTCATGAAATGCAATTACCCTGGCAGGTTGGTTTCGATCACCCCAATTCAGGCACAAAAAGTGCAAGGATTGGATTAGTTGTTGACCAGCAGAAATCCATTACACCCTCAACCTTTATTTTGGATTGACTGAGAATTTACAGTTTTAAAGAAATTCAAATGCATTAAATTGAATTGATTTTATTTTAAAGGTTTAATTTTTAAATGTTTTATTTGGATGAAATATTTCAATTACCACTAAAAAATACTAGTAACACCAATAAAAACAATCTTATACAGGTCAACAACAAAAATAAGCATTATAGACATCAATACAAAATATGGCTAACATTTATTGAAAAATAGACACGGATATTAACCCAAAAAACCTTAATTAATCATAAATTTAAAATAATCTTTAACCAGATCAATGATAAATAATTTTAACAATGTGAATCGAAAAGTGATCTGTATGGGCATCGGCTAAAATGCCCCTTTTTAAGTAAGTATTTTCTAAATTTTTTTTATTTGTTTGGTATTTAGTATAACATTAATTACTCTTTTTCAATCATATCACTATATCTATTTTTATACTTAATTTACACTTATACATCTATTATAAGGTGAAATTGAAAAAAAAAAATTCAAATTATTAAATTAAGAAAATTTTGTATTGGTACTTTTTGACCCAGTGCATCCATGTTGACTAAATTTGTTACTTTTTCTCCAATTACAAATCAAAATGTTTCAAGACTGAAGTTCAAACAGGACTAAATTGTAAATTGTCAAAAACCCTCTTTAAAGTTCAATTACAAATTATGTCCTAATATGCTAATATATCAGTCAAACTAAACATTTTCTGAAAAAAATAGATGAGAGGACAACAAATAATGGAGAAAGAAGAAAACCAAGATAAATGAAACTATTTAGAGACACTATTCATAGGTTGCTGCACCAAGTTTTTTCCTTTATGCATTAGTTGATGCACAAGATATTCTAATTTCACCCATATCACCAGATTTTACTCCAACACTAGTGAGCTTCAAGAACGACCGACCCCAATTTTCAAAGAAAAACTCTTGATCTTTTGCAAAATTCTCCACCAAGATCCTTGTGCTATCATTGCTTATCAAAACAGAATCTGATTGGAATAGGCCCTTGTGAGCCAGAAGATTTTGGTAGTACATGTTGTCAAAGAGCAAAGATGTTTGAGGATCATTGTTCACCTTCACAGATGGTTGGACACCAGCTGGACATTGTTCCATTAGCACATTAGCATAGTCACTATCAAGGGTTTTGTCTATGAGCCTAAGCTTTCCTGTTGAATCTTCTTGAAACCGATCCCTGAATGAGCTGCAATGTGCTATGCCTATGGTATGAGCTCCTGAGAAAAGCTTAAACATAAGTATGCAGTGCTAGCATGATTTCAAAGCAAACTGTGAGATGTTAACATATTCAATGAGATTGTTCAAAAGAAGCAAACCAATAATAGAAAAAGCATATTAAACTGACAAAAATTTGATTTGAAACACATCACATTAACCCTTTAGTTAGAACTGTTTTTGGACATAGAAGATGCACCTGAAAGGACTACAAGATCAAGTAAGGATAACCCTTTAGTGGCAAAGAGTTGAACCATCTCATCCATTGAAAAACTGGTGTCCACAATGTTGGGTCTGACATTTGAAGCCACTGAAACCATTCCATCTCTCCTACCTGTAGGAATCAGAATCCTTGGTCCACCAGCCTGTTCTCAAGAGCCTTTCAGTTAATAACCGTACCAAAAGAGATGTCATGTCAATAACCATTGAAGAATATATATATATATATATCATCCATGCAATGAGGTAGAACTTACTATTTCAACAGCATCTCTAGCAGCAATAGCTATTATGTCCGCACAAGAAACAGTTCCAGGGCAGAATTTCTCAAGGACCCCTTTTGCTGAATCTATCACTGAAAATCCTCCAACAGATCTATTTGCTGGATCACTTTGTTCTGTATTGTTCCCTTGTAGCATCAAAGAGGCATCACATCCCTGCATATAAAGTGATCGTTGTTACATCAAGGAAACTTACTCTGAATTCATAATCACTTTTTCTTTTAATGAAAGTTTGATATGCTTCAAAGTTGGTACTTCTAGTGTCATCTATCACAAGCAGCACATAAAAGAAATACATGCAAATGTATATAAGAAACAATAGGGACTAGATCAAAAGAAAAGCACATTTCATGAAGCAGTTGAATACTAACCTCCACAAAGCAATCATGGAAAACCAAGCGAAGGAGCCTTCCAGGAATAGAAGGATCAGTGGAAGAGAATGAGCTAACTGTGTCTCTTATGATTAACTCAGCTGAAGGGCATGAGTCTGCATAGAAGTTGAAAGAGAGGCTACCCTTAACAAAGCAAACAAAAGAGAACATAAAAAGAGAAGAGATTGCCAGGGAAAGAATTCCTGTTCTTGTTTCCATGGAACCAGTTTTTAGTACTTTTGGGGCAATGCATTGAATGTGCAGAGTCTTCCACTTGATAAGGATACAATAGCAGGGTAATGTAACTAGGAAATTGTGCATATTTAAAACTACATTTATGTGGTTAGTTGAAGTCAGTAGGTAGATAGAGGATTTGGTTACTGTTTCTAATTACTTGATGGCTTCTCTCATCAAGCATTGGTTTTGGTAAATTAGTGAAAATGCTCAAGAATTGTTTTGGTACTTTCATTACCTGTTGCAAACTTTAAAGGCCTTCTGTATCTGATTAAACACTTTATCAGGTTACAACAGAGAGTTTAATTAACTTACAAGTTCATCTAATTATTTGAATGACGATGAAGAAAACCAGTTTATCAATGTAATTAGTGTGAATATGTGCTTTAGTTCAATTTAATTCAAACACAAGTATTATAAAAACTTTAGGTTAACGCAGTTACAGTAATAGTTTTTCTTAAGATGTGTATTATCTGTATGTAACTAGTGTCACAATGTCTTATCTTAATGTTTTTTAATCATTTAAATACTGAAAGCATTATTTACATAGATTTAATTGTAAAACTACTTACGCATTGGTAAACGTTAAAATATTTTTGTTTAACTTTTTAAAAGGTATATTCTGAAAAGAATATATAGTTAAATTTAATTAACTGGGAAATATATGAACTTAAAAGAAAAATTTTATTGTGAGATATTAATATTAAGTAGATGAACCTAATATAATATAACATGTATATTTAAAAATAATAAATATGACAATTATTTGCACCCGTATTTAAAAATTTTATATGAACTTATGAAAAGTGTTTTATAACTACGGTTGAATCAATTGAGACGAAAGTTTTTTTTTTTTTTTTTTTTTTTTTTTTTTTTTTTTTTTTTTTTTTTTTTTTTTTTTTTTTTTTTTTTTATGTTTTAGTTTCACTTCCTCCATCTTTCTTAAAATAAAAAATAAAAATAAAAATAAAAAAACTTAAGATGAGAGAAGTTAAGTTTGTCATAGTTTAAATTTAGGGTATAAGTGAATTTGTTGTGATTTATTTAGAGTAATATGGTTAATGAATGGAGAAATTAGGTAAAAGTATGAATAATAAATTAGCATTCGGGTTGTTTCCAAATGAGTTTCTAGGGTTGGTTTTAGAAAATAGAATGAGTTATGGGTAGAATTGTGTAAATACGGATGTGTAGTGCCAAATTCTTTAAATTGAACAATATAATCAAATACAATTATAACTGTATTGTCAAAAACTAATTATAACTGCCTTTTATTTTCTAAAATATATCCACTTTAAGCTTCAACATATTTTTAAAAAATATATTCCTCTAGAATTAGTTGAGACAAAATAAGTAATCTTTGTCAAATTAGCAATTAATATTTTATCTCGCGCCCGAAGCTTTAAAGTAATATCATATCAATAATTACTTTATCACCAAATTTAGTTCGGATTTTTAATTTAAACTTTTAACTTTCAAGTAGAATTAATAGACAAAAATGACATCAAAATTTTTCTTAATCCCCTACCAATTTAGAATCCTCTACATTTAATTTACTCCTATCTAACAAAACAGAATTATTATTATTATTATTGATTATAAAAAAATATCATTGATAAGAATAAAAATATTATTTTTTTCCCTGAGATATACGTTTTTTTTTTTTCTATCTCTAGTACATTTTTATTTGAAATTTTACTTAACTTTAAAAGTACAGATTTTATGCACATACATTCTTGACAGGACTCCAACCCTATTTTCATAATTTCGTTGAATATCTTTCGATCCTTAACAGTATATGAGCTTTTAAATCCAAAACACAAGCATGGCTTCTGATCTTTGAATACCGAATAGATGAAGGAAGGGGAACCAACCACAGTACAGAACTAATGCAATTAATAGCAGCAAATCCCTTGACAGAACCATTTCGCACTACCCAACCAGCTGATGGAGAAAATGTAGTAAACAGCCATTATAAAAATAAAAATAAAAATGGAGAGACCTTGAGAGCTTTTATTCTTATAAGAAAAAAGGTCAGTTAATAATATACATGCAACTCAACTACTCATTAGTGGGTAAGAAAAATCCACAATCTAGTGAGTGCCCCATCAAGAATCAATATCGTCTGTAAGTAACAGGCACAAAATGCTAGTTGCAGATAATTACCAATTCAGTATGTTAATTTGAAACGAAGATTCACAAATTTGAAGTCCCGGTATCAACTTTCAACGTTATAAACTTTTGGGAGCTCATCATCACCATCTTCATCATCATCCACATCATCAATGGGAATGTCCTCATTATCATCACTAATGCCTAGAAATGTATACCAAATATTGTGACTTGTTAGCTCAAAACGAAAAAGATCAAAATTTTATACTATTACGAGCATAATACTATTAATAAAAATTTTGCAATCACAATTTGACACCAATTCAAAAGTTTTAGTCACCCCCCAAAAAAAGTTACATTTATGCCAAATGTAGCCATGCGTATTGTTATAGGTTTCAGAGCTGTGTGCCTATATATTCTACTTAAATAAAATTATCATTGCAAAATAAGTCTTTCGAAGGACCCATTTTGGGCCAATGGAAAAGATAGGTTGTGCTGGTAGAAGCCTATGAATGAAGGAAACCAAGTGAATGACATTCTAAGAGGTCATCCTTAAGTGGGCAGGAGAAAATGTCCCTAAGGGGTGATCCAGCGATAACAAAAAGCTTCCCCTTTGGAAGTGACCCACTCTTCAACAAAAGCTACCAGGGGCAACATCAGTTAAGTACGGTCCTAAGACAAGTCCGACCATTTAACATGGGGCTCACCCCATAATATATAGACTTTGATTCCACATGTATCTTCTATTTCTGTTTTGTTATAACTACTACCATTAAAAAAGTGCAAACCGAGATAGAGTGTAGTGATATTTGCTTATATTAGTAATCAAGGACTGTGACTATAGTCAGAAGAGATGCCAGCCCACATAAGGGTCTTCTGATCTTCACAAGAATACTCCAAGGTTCCAATTTATTTAGAGCGAAGTTAGATACCAAATTTTCACGACAGGCATGACATGTTTCTATCTTGGATATGATGATATTATAATTCCACAACACCATAACATCAAGAGATAGCTTAAATTAAAAGGACAATAACCCAACTATGTATGAGAGAGAGTGTGTGTCTGAGAGAGAGAGATTCGGAGGAACAAATGTTAATTAAGTTGACAACAAAGTTAGCTCATGTGCAAAAATAATTGTATGTCCCCAAGATATTCTCCAGACTCCGCTTATATCATTTTTTGTAAAAAATGGACCGGCTTCCAATTTATGACCACTAAAAAGACTAAACTTTACCTCTTTTAACTGAAAGAGAAGGATAAGATGAAAAGTCCTTTGCGACAGGATTGCTATCAAGAAGATATGGAAGTTCCAGAAGCTGCAAAAAAGATTCTGTCTGAGGGTTTCGGGGATTTGCTGCAAAAATAAATAGAAGAGAAGAAATTAAATAAGGCTAACACTTTTATAGTTGCATTTTAAACAATACAAGATATGACATGATGAAAGAATGGCAAACATCATTGTTGCATAAGAACTCGGTCTTTTTTCTTTTAATTTTCTTTTCTACAAGCTAAAACTATACCATTATAAAGATCAAAAAATTAATTAATAAAAGGAGTAAATACAAGAGGTCAAAAAAGAAGAGTTAACTCACAGGTAGACATTCCCATCATATAAGTAACTCTTAAATGTGACTAATTCAGGATATAAAATGTGATTGATAATTTGACATTCAATTGAAAGGAATATTCTTTAGTTTGAATTATAGATTATTTTGCAGTATTCTACACCACAAAATGCAAAAATCAAACTTTTTCCTGACATGTGTACAAGAATGGGAAGACACAATAGTCGACACTGCCCAATCATAACATGCATTTAAGATCTTCATGAATGGGAACTCACACAAGGTATGCACTAATAATATTAGACAGCTACAAGCTAGCCCAATCACTTAAGGGACCATCATTAGAATATCTTCATCCAGAAACAAGTTGAAAAAATTTTAATTGGTGATTTACAATGTCTGCTTAGTAATTGAAAACAAAAGAAATACCAGTGAAAGCACCATCAGAATTGGACCGTGATGGGTCATAACAAGGAGCTGTTTTAACAAATTCAAACGGTTTGCACCCCTTCTCACGCAGCCTGCTTCTAACCCATTCAAGAGAATCTTCCATCTCAAGATTTATACCTCTGTCAGCAAGTGCATATTGCATTATTATTACTATTATTATTTGAAAGGGGAGAGGAAAGTGCACAACAATTTGTGCACTCAAATCCTAATTGTCAATTATAATGCTTTCATAGGTACATGCACACCTGAAGTCTGCACCTTTGGTGGTCAAAGGGAAGACAGGGTTGAACTTCCGTGTTATTGCTAACCATTCTTCATCATATTGAATCTCATAAGGTCCTGCATCTGATTCAATTTCCACAATCTAAAGGCACAGAACATGACATGATTGTAATCCCTAACTTAAATGGCTATCACAGAAGATTAACCCTGAAAATTATAATTGTATGCCTATACCTGTAAGAAATCACGCCCGGCAATACATTTGTCCAGTGCAAGGAATTTTGTCAGGGGACCTCCTTCCCCATGTTGAACCAGAGCAGCAAACTTGCAGTGTAAGTGAGCCGAAAACCAATAATTTGGTTTCAGTTTTTCTAGAAGTTCAGCAGCAGCTTTACTCCCTAATCTTTTTTCCTCTATCTGACAAACATAAGCCTTATTAGACAGAAATAAGATACTATCTTGTTAAGATAGTTAATTAAAAATCATACAAGTTATCAATAAATACGTTAGGAGAAAAAAAAAGATGATAAAATGAAATAAGAAAAAAAGTTCAAAATTAGCTAGAGCATTGTGCATAAGCTAATTTAGAAATGATCTAATTTAACTTCTCCAAAAGGTTACTTAAACTTTTTGCAATAGCTAATTTTAACTTAAAAGGAAAAATTTATTTCATTTTTTCATTTTTTCCCTCTCCTACAATTACTTGTTAAGAATTTTTATCCGAACAGGGTATATATCACAATGATAATGCATATTATGGTTTCACATTCCCCTGAAATAAATTTTAGGTTTCTTATCTTTTTGTAAGACAGACGTGACACTATCATCCTAGCTTAGTTCTAAGCTTTCTCAATGTTGCTGAATCCTTGACAAAAAATAAAAACAAGCAAATTAAAATCCAGCATTCGCAACACACAGAATATTGCTAAACTCCTGCAATTTCATTAACTTCAAAAATTTGAACAAATCCCACCTCTTGCCTAAAATAGTGCTTGCGCCGAACAAGCTCCTTCCAATCCCCATAATCAGTGATTCTCAGTGGCCAATCATGCGAAAGAAAAACATCAATGGGCTCCTTAACTTCCATTAGTTTACGAACATCATACTCACGAACATGATACACAGACCTAATGGTACTCTGATCATACGGAGGCCTCTCAAAGCGTCCTGCTCAAACAAACACCTAACTTCATTCAGTAATCAGCAAACAAACGCCCCATTCAGATTCAAACACTTTGACAAACAGATAAACAACCTAATTTATAGTCTCGACCATTATAAATCCCAGAGAGACCACCAATTCGGACATTCCCAAACCTCACCACCCCAGCAGCTCCCAAGAAGTAGATATTAGGAGCAGCCCATCCTCCATAGTACCTAAAACAAACACATACCAAAAAACTTATCAAAACCCTAAATCACATTGCAACAGACAAGGTTTTGAAAGAACAGTCTGTGACCGTGATTTTGGCAGGAAAGTCAATGTTTTCAAATCACAGTTGACGTCCCTAAACAAACTCTTGTCGAAACCCTAAATCACATTGCAACAGAACAGTCATTAGACTGTGAGGCTGAGGTGAACTAACAGTTCCCAGAGGTAATTGGAAGCTTCGTGGTTGCCGCCGATGAAGATGGTGGGGTAAGGGGCAACCTCGGCGCCGGAATAGTACTTCCAGAAGGAATTCATGGAGCGATACTTGGGCGGGACGTTCAAGCTCTTCAAGTCATGCTCGTTCCTCACCGCTTGGAAATCGCCGCAGCAGAGGAGAAGGTCGATTTTCGTGTTCTGGGATGTCTCCAAGTGCTGAAGGGTTCTGTACACGTTCTCCAGGTCGCCATGCATGCACCCTTCCACTGCTATCTTCATCCTCGCTCGCTTCCCTGATCTGATCGGAAACCCTCACAAAACCCTAATTTCTCGTTTCCGTTAATATTTTTTATCCGTTCATTTTTTTGAAAAATTAAGTATGACGATAACACACAACTACGTTCCAGAAGTAATAATATTCAATTAACAAGAAATAACATATTTCGTAAGTAACTTTTCTCGTTAAAACTTGCTATAAATGTTTCAATTTCATGGCATACTTCGACAAATTATTATGTTTCCAATGCTTTTTAAAATATGTGAGTAACTAGTTGTTAATAAAGATTGGCTCCCACAGGAAAGACTAGAGTCAAATTTCAGATTTCTATGATTATTATTTTTTCATATATTTAAGGTTAATCCATACGAGTAAAATAATATATATATATATATATATAGAATAATAGTTAAAAGGAAAAAAAATAATCCTAAGTTATGGATATCCATATATTTTTATTGTTACTTAGGGCGGTAATATTATTTTGGCATTCTTACTTAACAAAATCCGTTTATTTATCCATTACCATTACTTAACAAAATCCGTTTATTTATAAAAAAAGAAATATTGATATGATGTCTCACTTATTGAAACCCATATTCCCATATAATTGAAATCATATTACTTTAAAACTTTAACAACAAGACATTTTTAAACACTATTCAACTTTTACAACATGACTATGACCAATAATCTTCCATAAAGAAAAATAAAATACTCTGCACTTACCATCCCCAATTATAAGCTAATTTATGATCAATAAATACATTTTCAGTATGTCACGATATAAATCCACACATTAGGTTCATTACTAAAACAAAATCAATTTGAACTACCTCATTACTCACGCAATTCTTCCTGTACCGTTTTTGTGTAAAAAGATATTCAATAATTATGTTCTAATGGCCAAACCGTATTCCAACTCATGCATAAATCAAGTAGGTTGAATCATATATTAGAAACGGAAGCAAATGTATTCTAATTTATTTTTTATAAATATACTATCTATATCTATATCTTCTTCTAAACAAATTTTCCCATTCCATACAAAGAAAATCCCTAACCTTAATACATACACAACATCACAAAACTCAAAGTTAAATACCATCACATAGTGACAACCAACACAAAAAATTGTAGTCTCACCAAACCCAACTCATCCAAATTATCAACAAAAATAGTCATACGTCTCACCAAACCCAACTCATCCAAATTATCAACAAAAATAGTCATACGCCTAAAAACCCAACCTACTAAAATAAAAAATTCTAAACCCACCAATAATGACAAACTGTCATTCCCGAAAGCAAAAATATATAGAATTTAAACAAAAATACATTTTAATACTTGTATATAGTGAAATATGACCATTTAATACTAAAATAAATTATTATTTTATTATTATATAATATTTTATTAAATGGAATTAGTATTAAATGAATGTAATTATCCACTTATTTATATCCATAACACGCGTACCATTCTTTCAAAATAGGTGACAACCAAACTGAACAAAACCACTCACTACGAAAATGGAATGTCAGCAGTAACAAATCACAACAACCGGAGTGAAAATCGAAAAGAACAGGAGAGGACGGAGTATAATCCAGAAGAGACGAAAAGCAGGAATACAAATAAGTATTAAAAAACAATTTTTAATTCCTAATAATGTGCTGGTGTCAAATGGATATTTTGACATGTAGCAGTGTCAAAATAACGTTGTATTCTGCGGCCCAGAACAACACACGAAACGTGCAAGTCTCTCTTTTTCTTCTTCTTTTTTAATTATGGTACCTTCATCTTGTTCTTCTTCATTCTTCACTTGTGTTACCTAACATGGCGTTGGTGAATCCATTTCTGATTCCCACTCGAACTTTCCTCCCTTTGCGCGTTTCCGCGCTGCCAAAGAAGGGACTACGTTGGACTCTCTACGCCCCTTCCTTCAAACCATCGCTAAGATCGAAGCACGCCACATGTGGCGCCACTGCAGACATCAAAGCTGCACCTTTAGCTCACAGTGATGCAGATGGCGCAATTCTTGTGAGTCCCACCAACGAGGAGGAGAGAAAAGGGGAGTATGACTGGACGGAGGAGTGGTACCCTTTGTATCTCACTCAGAATGTGCCCGAAGATGCACCCTTGGGGCTCACAGTGTTTGATAAACAACTTGTGTTGTTCAAGGAAGGCAATGGCCAGTTACGCTGTTACGAAGATCGCTGCCCCCACAGGTTACTACTTATTATGATTGTAGTTGTGGGTTGAATTTGGTTGTTTTAATTGTATCTTCTTTCTTTGATCTCACTGGGAATTTGCGATTACTTCACCTTAATCCATATGCCCCCTATTACTGAAAATTCGGTAGTTTCTCTGGTTGCTGATGTTTTTGTTTGTCAAATGATGGACCTTATGTCTTCGTACAATTCAGGTTAGCCAAACTGTCGGAGGGACAGTTGTTTGATGGAAGGCTTGAGTGTCTATACCATGGATGGCAATTTGAAGGGGAGGGAAAATGTGTGAAGATACCTCAGGTTGGTAATGCACCTGCTGTTATCCTCAGCGAAATCAAAGTCCCATTCCCAGCTTAAGGCCACATGATGCTGACAAGTGACAATTTTTTTATTTTTTTTTTTTCTGTTTTCAACAGCTTCCGGCTGATGCCAAAATACCTAGGACAGCTTGTGTTAAAACATATGAAGTGAGGGACTCTCAAGGTGTTGTTTGGGTGTGGATGTCCCTCAAGACACCTCCAAATGATAGTAAACTACCTTGGTTTGAGAACTTTGCAAGGCCAGGATTTCGAGACACTTCAACAACTCATGAACTCCCTTACGATCACTCTATTCTTCTGGAGAACCTGATGGATCCTGCTCATCTCCCAATTTCGCATGACAGAACGGATTGGTCCGCAAAAAGGGAGAATGCTCAGCCGTTGGTTTTTGAGGTGACTGAACGAACTGAAAGAGGGTTTGCAGGTTGGTGGGGCACTGAGAAAGATGGGTCCAAGACTAACTTCTTGCGGTTTGAGGCTCCATGTGTTCTACAAAATAACAGGGAAATTGTTGATAAGAATGGTGAAATACACTACTTCAGTGGCCTGTTCCTTTGCAGACCAACTGGGCAAGGGAAATCCATGCTTATAGTGAGGTTTGGATCAACAAAATCATCTCCACTACTAAAAGTGTTTCCTAAGTGGTACTTCCATCAGAATGCATGCAAGGTTTTTGAGCAAGACATGGGATTCTTGTCATCTCAGAATGAAATTCTCTTGAAAGAGAAGGTTCCAACAAAGCAACTATATCTGAATCTGAAATCATCAGACACATGGGTTGCTGAATACAGGAAGTGGATGGACAAAGTGGGGTATGGGATGCCATATCATTTTGGTCACAGCACCATATCTTTGCCCAAAGAGCCTGCTGTGGTTGAACATGCACCTGCTGGACTTGTTGCAGGACAATCAGCTTCTTCACCGGCCAAGGGGGGCATTGGAACAATGCATGCCCCAAATTTAGCCAACAGATATTTTAGGCATGTGATACATTGCAAAGGATGTAGAACCGTAGTCAAAGCTTTCCAAGCTTGGCAAAATGCCCTTTCAGCTGTGGCAGTTGCATTAGTCGCTTTGGCAATTCTGGTATCTGGGAAACAGTGGAAGGCCATTCTCCTGGCATCTGCTTCCCTGTGCTCTATTGGTGTCTATGCTTGCTCAACCGCCATTGCAATGAACACTACAAACTTTGTTAGGACACATAGGAGATTGTGAGTAACAAGTTGGAAAAGTAGTTGTTCACATTAATACTTATAGTGTATCTAATGACTAAATAAGGTGCAGATTGATTGGGTTTGGCACGACATTTGTATAGTTTTATTTTATTGTAACTAAACAAAGCAAACACAATTTCGCCAAGTGATATTTTTATCAGATAAAATTTATGTATTATAAAATAAGAAGAAACTTTGAAGTTAAAAAATGTACTATTAATTTGTACAAAAATTAAAAAAAAATATTTATATAGATTAATTTATGCATATACTAATTTAACTTGTGAAAAACATACTTTGTGTTATTTTCTAATTTTCTTCTGTAAGAAGAAATTTATCTCTGTTGTTCAAGCCAGACAAGGAAAAGGAGAAAAAAGTTCTTCCTGTTGATGATTTAACGCAAATATCTGATGGGGAGGTCATGCTTTGCCAGAAAACCCTCGTTATATCATAGGTGACTTCATATAATGCGTTCTGTCAGGGAGCATAAGCTTTCATTTCATTTGGTAAAACAAGAACATTTATACAAGTTAATGAACATACAAACATAGTACTGATTGATTGCTTTTAGTAATAATTCAATCTTAAAAAATGAATAACCAGACAATCTTTTTCAAGGAAGAAGTACTCTGCGAGCTAAAGTGGCTGCTGCATCTGTAAGACCCAAGTAAAACGAGGTATAATATAATACAATTCTCAGCACTTTTTTTTCATCAGCACAATTTTCAGGACTTAGAAGCCATGCCCCACCACCATTTGAGTGGTAGTTTTGGTACTAGGAAGTGGGAGGTTCTCCCAACCACTTTGCACGAAAGCCTGTTCCTTGACAATCGGAACAGCACATCGATCCCTGAATAATAACAAATTAAGGGCAAAATTAAATACCGAGTAAACCATCATGCTAAGAGTTTACACGTGAAGAGAGTCCATCAAGTTAGTTTTGCCATAGAGAGGTACCTTTCCGGTACATATGACACAGGTAGTGTTTCTGGATGGGACTTCGCAAAGCATGTTATCACCAAGAATAAAAAAACCAGTACCCGCACACCATTTACATTCGATGTGCCCTTTTGAGTCGCAAGATGAACAAACGATTGGCCTTGGTTGCTGTAAGCATCACAAATATATCAAAGACCAGCTCGGAAACATCAAACATCAAAGTGAATTTCACAAATTTTTAAACTTGGTGTACTGTGAAAAATAATCTTTTTCTTACAAAATGCAGGAACAGCTTAATAATCCCAGCGTTAATACTTAATCACGGATTCATGGCGCCCTTTGGTAAATATGTTCTATTAAGCATTGAATTTAATTGGAACAAAAAGATTTAAACTAATCTTAAATTAAGATAGGGTAAAGATTTATACGCTGAGTGTATCAAAATTAAACTCACTTACAACCCAGATAATAGCCATGGTTAGTGAAAACTCTCGACAAACACATTAAGAAAGGAACCTTGGGAGAGTAACTGATCAGGCATGGCGATAAGAATTGATTATCTGACTACCTATCTATGGACATAGGCTTCGAATTCTACGATATAATTGAACGAAATGGAGCATGTAAATAAAATAAAATTAAAAATTGTAAAAATGGAAGGAAGTTCATGACAAGGAAAAACCCTAAAAGGAAGTTAGAAGGAGGGGAGAAAGAAAGAGAATGAACCTTGGAAATTAACCAGGCTCGTTCGATGCGCTTGGCGAAATCAGAGGAGGAGGAGTCCACCATAGAAACGTGGACGCGCAGGCGAGAAGTTCTACTGACCGTTACGGCGTTGATAGGAATTGGAATTTGAGTTGGTGATTTCGACAAACTATTGCTGCGAATCACTGCAGAAGCTGTGCTACAAGAGACGCAGCTATTCATATTAAAGACTCTTCTCTGAAATGAGAATGAAAAGAAGAAAATAGATGGAAGATTAATCAAAGCTTGTTGTTTTTGTTATAGAGAAAACACCGTCCATAATAAACATGGGAATACGCACGCCATAAGAAAAATTTGACTTATTCTTCCTTCACCTGCATAATATCACACTGCACCTCCATACTTAAGAAATACCTAAAAAAACCCAAAAGGGCTTTCAGCTTTTGTTACGGAGGAGCAGGATGATAGCGTGGAGGTGCAGGAAGAATGCGTCGAAAACTTTTGAGCAACTCTTCTTTAGCCCAAATTCAACGGGGCCCAAAGGTCTACTTATTATTGGATCTTTAGCCCAATTGTTGGATATTTAACTCTCTACACCTCAAAAAATGCCACCGACACTCCCACCTCAAAAAAATACTCTTTCACCTAATCCAAAATTTATAAATTTTAACTTTAATTTTCTTTGTTTTCACTGTCTTCCTTTCAAAGACACGTTTGATTTTGATTGAATAAGTAATTTAAAATGGAGAAATAATTATAAGAATAATAAAGAGGGTGAGAATAGTAGGTGTGGGTGGGGTATGCGTAAAAAGGACAAGTTGTTGCAAAGAATGAAAGGTGAAGCGGTGACTTCATATTCTCAATCCTCTCATCTCCATCGCAATCGCAATCTCATCGCATCTCATCAACGCTGCCAAACCCAATGGACTTCACACCTCAGCAGCTCAGCCACTACAACGGCACCGACCCCTCCAAGCCCATCTACGTCGCCGTCAAGGGCCGCGTCTACGACGTCACCACCGGAAAATCCTTCTACGGTCCCGGCGGCGCCTACGCCATGTTCGCCGGCAAGGACGCCAGCAGAGCCCTGGCCAAGATGAGCAAGAACGACGAAGACATCACGGCCTCCCTGGACGGCCTCTCGGACAAGGAGATCGGAGTTCTGAACGATTGGGAGAACAAGTTTCAAGCTAAGTATCCCGTGGTTGGTCGCGTTCTCAATTGATTTACTATGTTTGTGTAATTGAACTCAATCCATCACCCTCGATCAAACCCTAGTAGTACTAATAATAGTAATAATAATAGCAATAAAACTTCTCTGTCCACGCTCTGGGTTAGGGATTCCGTTTCTCCTTCTGTTACCTTTCCAATTTGGGTTTGCCTTGTCTTTCCTCTAATATCTATCACTGTCATGTATGTATGAAGGGGTGAAAGGAGACAAAATAAAACACAGAGAGAAATAAATCAAATTTTTTATCCATTCTTCACTATCTGCACATTGTATTATTTGATTTATCCTATTTATTATGAAAGAGATTTGATTTATAGGATTTAGTATTATATTGGCTAGATTTTAATATTTTTCTTGGAACTTTTGATTGATTTGAAAAAACAGATAACCCTCTGCTTGTATGTTCAGAATCTCGTTTCAAAACAATTAGAAAGATAAGATTTAGACAGAAAAAAAAAAAAAAAATAAAA
>Ga0209700_100925_pt1 | contig 59054 bp, 28 predicted proteins | sample SiratroredBW_FD_187528 | JGI IMG/M metagenome (GOLD analysis project Ga0209700, IMG submission 187528) | Root nodule microbial communities of legume samples collected from California, USA - Siratro red BW (SPAdes) (version 2) | ecosystem: Host-associated > Plants > Roots > Nodule | place: USA...
GACAAAGGCGTGTAAAAGTGAAATTCAGATGCATTTCACTTCGGTCTTGGAAATGGATAGATACAAAATTTTGAATCAGAAACAGAAAAGAAAACGAGTGGGTGTGATTATTTCAGGTACAGAGCAGCGTTATTTATTATTATTATTAATATTATTATTTGTTATTTGCTTTTAGACATTAGAAAATCTGAATAAAATAATGGACGACGCATCTACAGGAGAGAGATATTATGGAGAATTTGGTTCCCCATATGTTAACCATATCGCACAACTTCTTTTACAAACTTTCACACGATTATTTGATCTTGTGAAAAATAAAATTGAAAGGAGAAACATATGGAGACAATATCAAAGACTATTCGTATCTACAAATTTTTAACATAAAATCTTATTTTGGTGACTTCATTTTCAATTTAAAATTTTATAGCATTAATTTTTTTTATTATATTATTTAACTTTTCTCATTCAGATACTTAATTTAAATAAGAGTTCCTGTTTTATAAAATAATGATATATTTCTTTTCAAACAAAAGCATTATTAAATACTAGTATCTCACTTATAAATCATCTTTACTTACAACTTATGTAAAATCTTTATTAGAAAGATTTTCGATACAGGATCAAACTATATCATCTGAACATATCATTATTAAGAATCATCAACTCTGATATCACTTGCTAAAAAAATCTGAAAGAGGATATCAAACAAAAGTGAAACAAGAGTCAAACTTACATAGAAAAATGACATCACATTCAACAAAAAACCTTAAGAGAATTACTTGGAAGATATTTTCCTTTCAAGAATAAGATAAGAGTCGCACTCACACAAGGAATTGACATTGAGTTTGTAGGTCTTCTTTCTTATATATTCAACTTTCTCATATATACTTAATATGGAACTAGACTCACATACTTAACATCTGCGGTTTAATTACGTGGTATTAGCATTATAGAATTTTTATTTTGTAACAAAAATATCTATCATGCTTCAAATATGTTTTATATTGTTATATTGGATGGTTGAATGTTGATATTAATTTTAATTTTTCTCTCTAATTTTGAGAAAACAGTTTGTACTATTCGGCCAATCGAGTACACGACCTCCACCAGGTGCCAGTCACCCATGCCTGCAAGTTATCTGCAATTCTCACATATTTCTCCTTATTGTTTACCTTGGATTCAAGGCCAACCCTCTGATAACTCTAAGAAAATAATGATTACACAAGCATTTAATGTTGGGTGAACCTTAAATCTTTCCTCTCACAAAATACTACTATATATATTGAATAGCCAGAAGAAAAAAAAAGCACTAAATCTATGATAACTTAGAACTGATTCTAATATCAGAGTCTCTTTTGGAGATATTTTTTCCATTTACACCAATCACCGAAATTAATAAAAAAGTTGTTGGAGTTGATACTTCAAAAGAATTGTTAATTTCCTTAAAATCCTATAATAACACATATTAATAATAAGAATTAACAAATCAAACTGTAAATAATATCAAGTTAATATTTTAAGATATTTTATTGTTGATGAAATTTTACTTATCTTTAGGGTGAGTACAGTTAAACTTGGTTAGTAGAATATGGTATATGGGTGATTTAAAAGTTTTAGTTAAGTTTTTGTTGGTCTCGTACAAATCAATCTTTTAACGTGCAAAATTGCATGTATCCACTTAGTCATTAGAAAATTTACCCTCACAGTTCATGATCTTACAATCAACGAACAAAATATCTAAATTCCCAACATTATGTAGATTGTTTTCTTAATTGCATAATCTGACAAATAAGCTCTTAACATGATTGATTTGATTAATTGAATTAATAACTTTTCAAAAGCCTGATTCCCAGTTGTAATAAAGAAACATTGACCATTTAGTTGATGCATTAATTAAGATTATAAAATATTTAAGTGTCTCATGTATTGGACCATAAATATAGAAGAAATTCATAATCTTATAATTTTTAAGTGAGCATCAACGGGTCTTCTTTTAACTACTTTTTGCATTATATTAGGTTTGGAATATCAAAATTGTTCATGTTAAATAACAAATTTATTTTGATTTTCGTAAATTTCTGGTATATGACGACATTATTTCAATAATATGTATTATTTCAATAATATGTAGTACAAATCATAGGAAAAGGCTTATATTTTTTTCAATACATTTTTTTATTTAAGCTAAGTCTAGTAATGTAAAAATATTTCATGCCTTTTTCATTATTTATTTCAATATGATATTCATTTTTAATGTGAAACCTTTTGTATCTCTTGGTAGAGTTGTTGCACTATTAGCAACACAAATATCTTCATTAGTACTGGTATAACATTTCATTCTTAAAAAAAAGAAACATTAATAATGTAAAAGTATTTAGAAGATTATTATTTTATTTATTTACGGAGTGACAAACATAAACCATTATTTTAAGCATAAAAGATCAAACTTAATTATTTATTTAAGAACATAATATACATATATTACGTTTGAACACTCCCATAACCAATAAGATGATGAATATTTCCATTTAATTTAAGAAAAAAATTAACAATACTAAAGCGAGAATATCGTATGAACATATAAAAATTATTACGTAAGACGTTTTTGTATTTTTCTCTAACTAAATCTTAACAAAATTTAACAAGATATCACAGGATAACTAAAAATCTATCTATCTATCTATATCTATATATATATATATATATATATATATATATATATATATATATATATATATATATATATATATATATATATATATATATTCATTTTTTAATGATTTATTTTATTTTATTTTTTTGTCTTTTTTTACATTATTGTCGTACTCACGATAAAAAGAAATATTCTTATAAACTCTTTCATATTGAAGTTCACGATCATGATTATTAGAATATTTAAACTTTAAATTCTAAACTGTAAATCACTATTACACCGTAAAAATATAAATCAAATGTTGTATATTCATGTTCACGATCATTATTATTAGAATATTTTAACTTTAAATTCTAAACTCTAAATCACTACTGCATCATAAAAATATAAATAAAATGTTAATGCATTTATTTCTAAAAGTAGAACGGTAAGAGTTACACCTACATTATGATTTTTCATTAAAAACTCATTATCTAGTTAAACTATAAGAAAACATTAAATTAATTTTAATTATTTTAAAAAATCCTTTTCACAGTAATTTTGTTGTAAGTTGACATAATCACATTGTATTCTGCAATGTCTATGTATTAATTTAATTTGAGTTTAAAATTAACTTTTTCATTTTTAAATGAATTTGATTTGTATTCCTTCATCAGTTTTATTTATGTTAGAATACTAGATAGGAATAATGAGTTCTAAGTTATGATTAACTGGAAGTACTTTATGCAATGATAGATAAAGATAAATTGAAAAACATCTTCAACTACATTGAATCTATGTTATATTTTGCAGAAAACACTAATTTTTATGCAAACTCAGTTTGACAAGTTATATGCTTATTGAGTGAGAAATTCATTTAACTAAAAGGTCACTAGCTATGGTAGTTGATGAGCCTTTTAAATAAAAACTCTTAATAGTTTTTTTCATTAGGCAAGTTAAGGTCTTGTTGGACAAAATTTGTGAAATTAAAAATCTAAAGAGTTTTGGTCATTTGACGAGTCAATTCTGCTGAGCAAAATGCTTTTATGAAAAACTCCTAGTAGAGTAGTCAGTGGAGAACATTTTGTTCACTGGGTGACTAAAAGTAGTTGGGTGAGATGATGTCTTTGGCTAGCCAAGTAAAATGGTGAATGGGTCAATTTAGGACATGTGTTTCATTCATATAACAAGACAAGTGTTCCCTAGACCATAGTGTGTTTTTTGAACTTTGAAGAATCATGATTTTAAATATCTATAAATGCTAAATTGGTTTATCTTTCACTATATTGTTGTATATGACTAATATAGTATATTTAAACATTCTTATAATGTAATAGTAGATGAATTTCAATTTATTAGCATTTAAATTGAGTTGAATGTAGGATTGAGTTGAATGTAGGTGTATGAATGAAACATCTTTGATGATTTAGTTGTGACATAACACTGAGGTATGTTGTAAAAATAATTATTTTAAGGAAGATAATATTATGTTGAGGTGTTTAGGTTTTGTATTGATCTTTGGATTCTTAAGGAGGTGATCCTAACTCTACTAATACTGACTCCACATAGGAAAATATTAGGTGATGAGAGTTAAAGGAGGTTTCTATAACTTAGTGTATAGTGTGAAAAAAGAATTGGGTCTGGTAGGTCATAGTGAATTTACCATGTCAATGAACTAGTTCATGTTATATAGTTATCTTGTGGTGACAACTTAATAAAAGTAATACGATAATATAAATATTCTAATATAAGTAATGGTATTGCGACGCTTAGGTCAGTTATGGGTCTGAGTAGTAAAGGGTGAATAGGATCAAAGTAATAGTACCTTATGTCTTGATATGACACTCATATCTATAGTGGTCCCTGATGGGTTTTTTCGGTTAGACTGGAGGCCCAACAACTTGGGAGCCCTTTATGTCGTTTTGTCTTAGTGTCCAAAGTACTTGTCATGTATCTACAGTGCCACACATTCATCTATAAGTGTCACACGTCCTTTTGTTAGTGTCACATGTCTTAGGCAAACTCGTTAATGTTGATCAAAATTAAGAGTCTTGGTCGGCTTGTAGATTGGTTTTGTCACATGATCGAATAGATCTCAATCGACTTACGAGATTGTTGAATCTTCAATTTGGTCGAGATAATATAGGTCCGCGTGTTTTTTATAATTATGAATTAAGTAAAAGTCTCAATCGGCCAGTAGTAAAATAATAAATGTAAAAGTTATTAATATATTTTTATAATATTTATATAATATTATAATAAAATAAAAAAAATAATGATTGTAAATTCAGGATAAAATTCATATCACTATATATATTAAAATATTTTAGATATATAAATATGATAGAAAAAAATTCAGATATGTAAATACTATAATAAATAATATTATTATTAAATATTATATTAATACCTACCTTTAATTGTATTATTCGTCAAATTTATTTAGTTAATTTAACTAACTAGAAGTATATTTCAAAAAAAAAAAAAAAAACTTAATACTGTATTTATTTTATCTATAATGCTTTCCTAAAAAATATTTTAAATTTAATTGTATTAATGTCTAAATTAATTTAATAGTTATAACTGTACTTAATAAAAAAATAGTTAATATTGTATTATTTGTATATAAATGATCTTAAATTATATATATATATATATATATATATATATATATATATATATATATATATATATTAGCAAAGATGTTTTCAACTCAGACATTATACTTACGTGAGGTAAAATTATTTCAAAATTTGACTAAATTAAATAATTAAATTATCTTTCATAAATTTAATTGTTATAGGATATAAAGTTGTCGAGTTAATATACAACTTTTAAGCAAAAGTTATCCTTTAAAGCCATATAACTTTCAAATCTTAAATTAATAGTTTGTAATTGTATACTTATTTTTAATAGTTAGTCATAATAACTTATTACAATTGTTTATATTTATTTATATTATGCAATTTAAAAGTTAATTACTACAAATTTATTTCATTATGGATTACTGCATATAAGTTATTTTTGGAAATTACTTTATGTATCACAACCGTACTAGTTAAGTTAAATGTCAAAATTGTTATGTTATACTTTTTAAAGGTGTTTTCTACTCATACCTATGTATTTTAAATTTTAATTTTTTTAATTGAAATCGATCAATTATCACAAAAGTTTATTATAAATATAATTATTTCAAAAGATGTATAGGTTCAGTTTCAATTGAAATTTGATTTTAAATTTTGTATTATTATTATTATTATTATTACTACGATTTTTTTATATTTAAAACTATCTCTTATCGTAAAATAAATTATAAATGTACATAAATACGATTTCTAAAATTTAAAATGATAATATTTATGGTCGTAATAAATTATCCATTTCTTTATTAAAAAAATCATGTGCAAAGGCAATTTTAGATTAGTTCATTATGCTTTTAATCAGTAATCGATTACATTAAAATACAAAGAAGAATAATTAAGATATATAATATCTTCAAAATACATTTAGATGTTTAAATTGAAAATTTCAAAATGTTAGCAATTATTTTTTATTATCTTATCAAAATAACTTTTTTTTAAATATTTAAAATTTTGAAAGTAGGCATAATTAAAATATAGGATTCAAAAAGTATGTGTAACTATTATCCGTGATTTTTTTTTAATTAGATTATACACTTTAAAATTAGATGGTTATCTTTAGCAGTACAAGGGATAAGATATATTAGTGGTTTGAATTTAAATATTAAAATCAAATGCTGTTCCATTTTAGCGATTTAAAGAATAAAATATACCAATGATATTAATATAAATATTAAAGATTGTCGGAGAAAAGCAAACATGATAACTTTTGGCACGTATTCTTAAGAGAGTGGAATTTAATTATGACCTAAATGTTCTTAATAATGTGTGATTTTATTAAATTTGATCAGGATACACTTAGAATGATTACAACACCATATTAAAAAATAAATTTTAAGTTTAATTTGATCTCAAAAAATTAATTTAGTAAGATAAATTTAAACTCGATATATATATATATATATATATATATATATATATATATTATATTTTGATCCTATCTTATCAATATGTAAATAAAAAAAGAAAAATTATCGTCAATGTGTATTGTATAAGCGAAAAAAATAGTTAATAAAAATAAGAATGTGATGACAAAATTATTCGAAAGGTACAATCGATAAAAGAAATATATAAAAAATAATAATATTTACCGAAATCTATTATTAATTGTTATACATTTTAGTATGCTTAACTTTTGCCTCCTGCAGACATTTTCCAGCTGTAAAGGAATTGAAAGGAATCCGAAGGTTTATAAAATATTATTCATCCTCCACCACACATGTATATGGTAACTTCATTATATCTAACCACAATTAATAAATTAACCTTAATTAAGTTATTTGATTTCATTCAACTTTCGACTTTGATTGCTAATGAAGCATCTCTCTTTCAATTTTAGTCCAATAATAAAATTGTGAATTAATGACCGCATTGTTTTTAGAAATGTTCTCAGGTTTGTGGCGCATGTGGTTGCTTCTTTAGTGTGGTCTTATTGTGAGTATTTTATTTTCTTTTCTTGTACATGTAATATATATGTTTTTATTAGACTTTTGTTGTTCTTATTCATTTATAGATATTTTTACTTGTTTAATTAAATGATAATTAGATTTTATTGAATTAAAATGAAAGCTTGAATTTCATTTGTAAAATTAATGAGGTATGATTGGAAATATATGAAATGTTTATGAAAATATGGAGATATTTTGAATGAATTTGAGATGAATGATGTCTCAGTTTGAAAGTAAAGTATATATGAAGTTGAAATACATTGTGATCAAAATATAATATTTCAAAAAAAAAAAAATACTCGTGTTGAGATTATTTATGATGTATATTGTCTAAAGATTTGATCAAGAAGAATGTATCTTGACTCTACTAATGTATTGGAATCAATTAGACGAAGATTACAAGTAGTGAGAATCAAAGGAGAGGTTCAGATTAGGTGACTATGATTTGAAATATAGCTGATCAGAAAAGACCATATGGACTAACCTTGTCATACAAGAACGATTGATTCATTATGTGGGGATTGTGTGGATTCACAGCTGAAAGTTGTATAACAAATACAAACCTCTGAGTCAGATTCAATATACGAGTCTTCCAAAAATAAAGTATAAGTGTATTAATATAATTGGTTAGTAGATTTCGATGTGAATCATATTGGTTTTAAGTTAATTATAAATAATTGAATGTCTGGTTGAATGGAATGAATGATACACGTTGAATATCTTTAATTTGATTGTATTAGTTGAAAGTTTATAATGATAATGTTTTAAATATTGTTAGCTTACTCTACTTTTATATTAGTTTGTGTTTTAATTATATTGTAAATATTTTTTTTTTAAATTCATGTGTAAGAGAGATATATTTTGAAGTTTATGAATGAGTTATATATATATATATATATATATATATATATATATATATATATATATATATATATAACTATGTAGTAATTTTTTAAATTTCAATAAGTAACTATTGTATAGAAGTTTGACACCATTCTACTGCTTGACTGTGAAAAAGGCTAAGCAATTGTGAAGACTTGATAATGATTTTTTACAATATCTTTCCCATCTGTGTTAGGAAGAAGTCCGTGATGATTGGAGCTTAATTCATGTTTTTAGTTCCTTTTACAATCCATATTTTGTATCTGATTTTTTCTATAAAAATAGATATTTTACAATACATAGGAGCATTCGTAAAATATTAAGATTAATCCTTTTTTTTTTCTTGACTTGTCCTAGTCTTTTCTTGTGATTTTATAATTATCTCTGGTTTGAAACATAAAGAGATTATACATTTGTACCTGGTGGTTTGTTTTCCGTTAATATTTTCATTTTTGTTAGTTTTAATTGATAAAATTTTATAATAATAAGGAAGTGAGTCATTCTTGAACATTCCAGTAATTCAGTCACTATCGTTTTTCATATTACACCAACAAATACTTTATATTGAGGGAGCCGTTAATTTGTAATGTTTCATATTTAAGACTTTTGTTCAAATTTATTTTCATTCTGATTTATATTGATTGGTGATTCTGATTTATATTGATAATTATCTTTATTTGAATTGAAGATGAAACTTTATTGATATTTTTACTTATCAATCATTAAAAGTTATAATGTTTTTATCTTTCTTTATGACAGTTGCTTCTTTCTGCAAGATATATTGCTTCTTATATTTAATAAATTTTCAATATGTAATCAATCTTCTTGTTATTTTTATTTTAAAATTTATTTATTAAATGAGTTTTTTTTCTTTCTCATACTCAGTCACCTCGTAATTAAGTAAAAACTGTTAACTTTTCTTATAAATATTAACAAACTTTCTTGATAAATAATAAAAAAATCTAATAAATATTAAAAAATATCTATATTTTTTAAATAATTAGTTGTCATAAAACTAAATATTTGAAAATAATGTGTTAAACTGAATTTTTTAAATTTTTGTAAATATCTTAACAACATCTAACATTATTTTTATTATTCTTAAAAAAAATATAATAGAGATGTTTTTGTAAATATGAGAAAAAGAAAAATTATTTAATATATAAAATAACAAGAACATTATTGATATTTTGGAAATTTTTTAAATACAGGAAGCATTTTGTATCGACAAGAAAGCAACTACCTTTTTTGATTTGCTATCTTAATAGATAAATGCTAAGAGTCTAACAAGTTAGAAGCCTTGCATGTCTTGGTAGTCTATATTGCTTGTTTACACTAGAAGTGTGATCTCTTACTCAAATTATTCACTCCTTTTCTCCATTTCTTGGTAGTTAGCCATGGCAATTTTTTTTACTAAGTTACTTGTACGATTGTTGAAGATATAAGATATATACCTTCTTATTGTTAATTAAATTTGAATATGTTAAAAATTTATATGTATTTAGTGTGAATTATGTAAACTGTATAGAAACTTTGAGAATATAAGTCATTTGTCATGAGTTGTGATACTGCCATGTTTTTTTTGGACAACTCTTAATAGTTTACTTTTCAAGATTAGTAGTTGTGTCCTACTTTTATTATAAACTGTTGCTTCTATGTCATCTTAAAGTGACTGTAATGAATTCTGAACTATTGCTTCACGAATAACGAGCAAATTTATATAAATAATTTATAATTATAATTGATTAAAAGATATATTTGTTCTTTTTTATAATGGAAGTGTTTTAATGGTCATGAAAAGGGTGTAGTGTAGTGAATTGTATATTGTATGTTAATGAATTGGACGTGAATATTCTGATTTTCTTTTCATTTATGATTGGAAGATTAAAATAATAGTTTTGCACTCTTAACTTTGTACGAGTTCAGTTTCAAAACCAGTTACAAAGCTAAGAAAAAAATCTAATGGCAAACAAAATATTGTTTGCAATCACTTTGCATTAGATATAACTGCACTTTAAAAGACGGGTCTTGAAGACAATATTATTCAAAAACTAACAAAAAACAGAGCCGTAAACATAAATTTTATCCATAACAGTGTTGGATACAAAAATTAAAATAAAAAGGGTAACATCTAAACATGGCAAAATAAATTTACATGATTACGAATACTATGCAGTGGTACAAGTAGGTGTTCAACCACCATATATAGTGCTAAATCTACACAGCCAACCAAAATTAAGTAACATTCAAAAAGAATTCATGAGTAATGATTGGATAAGACAAAGTAAATGAATCCATACAACCATTTAAAGAAAATGCAGTAACGAAGTACAAACTCTGGAAGGTGGAGATGATGTAAATTTGGTATAGTATGAATAGAACAGACAATTACTTTGCATAATAAGAACATTGATGGTACCAAAATGAAAATACCTTAGCCAAAACAAATTCTATACCACTTTGAAGGAAAGAAGCATGAAATCAAAATATAAAGTCGCATGAAATGGAAGCTACAATTTGAATTGCACTTTGGCGTATTTGTTCATGACCCTCTACAATAAAATGTGGACCTATATTCCCTAAGACTTCTGTTTCAAGTAGTCAAAAACAACTTTTTTCAAGAAAAAAAAAATGTGCAACAGCTATATATCATCTCTGTGGACAGACATAAGAAGATGAAGCATGTGATTAGTAATCAACTTCTAAGCTTGTCCAAAATTTTCCCACTTCCACCACCAAATACACCATCTCTTTTAAATTGACCCCCACATAACCAATATTTAAGGTCCAAAATTCTACTCCTCAACCAATGATTTACCTTCTAAACAAGGAGAGAAAGATCCTTAGACCCTCAATGCTGGTTTAGATGCACAAATTTGTAAAAGTTCACATCCTTGACAAGGCTCCTACTCTTTTGACAAACATCCACCAGTTATTTTCCCTTCTTATGTGCCTTTTTGGGGGTTAACAAGATGGAGCCTCGTGAACTCTGTCCAAAAACATTCCTCAACGGTCCGGCTTCGTCGTCATTGTCATCACTATCAATATCATCAGGAGTATGCCTATTCTGGTATCCTCTGCGCTGCAACAAAAAGACATTGAAGTAGTAGCTAACTAAATCTTCCCTGCTTTTATCAGGAAATGCTCTAAAGATATAGTCCCAGTAATATTTCTCAGGTGATGGAGGGTTTGATCGTACCACATCCTCAAATTTTTTCTCTTCTTCTTTCGTCCACATTTGCCTAACATCTTCACCAACCCGGTCAAAGTTCCAATCATAAAATGCTTTACCCAATTCCAGCTGAACTTTAGTCCTTTTCTCTGAAATGTGGAATCTTACACACTCAACAGAACCTTCTTCGGAGCAGCCACATGAATCTCGTCTCCCCTTTCCTATGGGGTCCCTTTCAATAAGTCTGGAATTTAATTTTTCCTGTGGCCATGTTCGAGTTCCTAACCACTTGGAATCACTTTCAGAAGTCACACCAGTATATTCTGGTATTTCAGCTTGATGATTTGCCCCCAAAGGAATGCGCACTGTTGCACCTTTGTCAAGACCTGAATTTGCATCTGAGGAATCAAGCAACTCAGATTGATCTTCAGTACGAGGACTTGGTGTCCTGTTCTCAGTCGCCCCAGATGAATCAGAAGAACTTCGAATAGACGTAGATTTTCCAAATAAAAGCTTCTTGTTCCTGTCTCTGAGATTGTAGTTTGTCCCAGGTTGATCGTCATACAAGCAAGGGTGCATCTTCTGATTCTGTAAAATGATATTAGGCTTGAGTATAGCATCAAAATAATATTTGAAATTTGTTTACTCGAATATATAAAATGGCAGCATTAGGACAAATATTAAAGAATCTACAGAACCAGCTAATAAAAAGAAAAAGACATTTATAATCTAAAAAGCATTCAACAAACCAAAAACTTGCCTATAGATGGTAATTATATACTTGACACTTATTAGATAAACTAACGACAACTGAATTCTGCTTTTATGGTTTAATTTTTAATATGCAATTTGGAGTATATCCTCCTAAAATGGAGGCTCAAATACACAAGTTAACCATTCCTAAATGATCAACACATTTAGTTTCAAGATTAGTACACAAATATCAAGCTTTTCTTGTTTATTGAGCTCTGTTTTCATCTATGTTATAGAAGAGCATTCAATGTCAATAGATTTGCTTTCCATGCGAAAATGAAACAATGATCAGAGAATTTAAAATATGGAGGATATGAAGACAGAATTCAAGCACACCATAATTTACAGATGCTTTTGTAAAAGTCGATAGTTTACAAAAAATCTACTTCCAAAGTTGACTCGGAAACTCCTAATAGTTTAGGTAATAGGAAAAATAATATAAAAAAAATCTATTACTATCTAAGATTAACAAAATACTAATAACACAATAAGAATTTAACATTTCAACTTCATAATAAAGCAACATAGAAAATCACAAAAATAAGTGTGTTAGCATATTAGTAATAAATAATACTAAATTATATAAACAACCAAACTGTTTATAAATTCATAAAAACATAAGCTATTAAAGTGAACTTTTAAAAAGGAGTTTATTCTTCAAATCATTCTACTCAAGATAAAAACATTGTCATTTGGGGTAAATGGGAGGAACCTTGCTTTTGATTTCAAACTCGTTGTCTCCCTTCTGAATCAAGAGTTTATGTAATTTTACACTAATTTGACAAGTTTACCCCAAAAACAGTTTGATAAAATGCAAACATATTCTGTCTATCTAGAATTGTAAAATCATCAGAGAAGAGTTAACTCGAGTTTGACATCCACCGATGCATACAGTAGCTCAAAACAAATAGATCAATAATATGAATATACAGTTTCAGCACAAACCAATGGCATGCAGTCCAACATTATAGTTCATACTTCATCGGTGTTATGCATGGCAACCAAAATATACATTTCCCTCAAACAGGATAAGGAGGCTGACATTACAAGTAGGGATCAAAGGGATAAGGATGTTCAAATTAACAAGTGCACACAATGATCATTACACATTCATTACTGCACAAATAAGTTTCACAGCACATAAGAATATAAGATAAACAGAATGAAAAATATGTACAATTATAGAAAAACTTTTATCAGACATACTCATTTTGAGATTATTAATGTTTAAGCATGTAATAGAAACAAGTTCATTACAAAGCAATATAAGGTAAGCTAACTTCATAATTTAAAATTTACCTGCCAATTACGTTGTTCATTGCTTGCCTGAGAACCTCTTCTGTAAAACACAGCCTCCCGAAACAACAGCACCTGCTTCCACACCTCCTGACTACTACAAGACTTCCACTTTGACTTTTCAGGTATTGAACCAACTTCAGGATCACCAGGATTCTTTGCAACACCAGTAAGCCAGCTCAGCATATCCATTGCAGACTCTCGAACCCTCTTACGACTAGGGCTATCACTATCATCACTAGATGAATCCAACACAGACCCCTCTCTCTTCCTCTTGTGACCAGAACTATCACCATCACCATTACCACCAGATGCATCCAACACTAAGCCCTTATCATCACAGTCCTCACACTTCTTGCCTCCACTCACCAATCCAGCCCCATCTGATACATCCACAGCCTGCTCTTCAGACATTTTCCCTCCCTCAAACCCTTCCTGCCCCCCCACTGCATCATTTCCCTTATCCGAGTTTCCAAGAACCGCCTCATGCATGTCATGGTCCGGCATCTCCGAATCAAAACATTCTCTATGTTCACCTCCTTCATCACCCTTACCTTTCACCCCATTAGCACCACATAACTCCCTCCCATTCAACTTGTGATCATCTTTATCAAGTCCACCCTGGAAACCCTCTCCAGCCACAACCACCCTATCCTCGGCACAACCGGACAACAACCCTTCCACCTCAGCCTGCAACTCCATCAACCGCCTCCCAAACTTATCCCTATTATCCACCACACCAAACTCGGGAGACACCTTACTCTCAGCAACTTTCTTCATCCATGAATCTAAAACACTCAAGTACCTACTGTAAACCAACTCAACAGAGGACCCAACACTCACTCCCATCCCAGATTCCTCCCCAACCGAATCCCACAACTTCCCATTGCAAACGGCATCGTATCCACCCTTCCCTCTCACTACCAAAAACAACCTATACAAATCCACGTCCTGCCCATCAGCCAGCATTGGAGGATAATGCAAAACGCAATTAAACACACAGATCTCACTAAACAACTCTGGAACACAACCTCCCGAAACGGCACAAAGAATCGTCGTTCGAGCCTCCAACAATGCCACCACTATCTTCTCCGCGAACACCGCCGTCGAACAGCAACCGCCCTGCCATGGACATCGAATTCAAACCCTATAAACAGATAATCACACTCCCAATGACCCATTTTTTTCAAATTTTTAAAACAGGTATTTTTTTTAGATTTTCTTTTTTTCCGAAAAATCGACGAAAAATGTTTCAAGGGTTCTGAAATTGGCACCGATTGGGAATCCGGGTCGGGGTCAAAAGTGGATTTTGGCGGGAAAATGGAAAAGGGTGAGGATCCGGTCCTGTCTAGGGCTTGTTTGGTCTACCACCTTTGTGTGCGAGGAAGAAATGTTTTCATTATCCCGCGCTTTCTTTCTCTCTCTACAGTGATGTTAATTACAGAGAGAGAAAGTGTGTGAGTGTGTGAGAGAGAGAGAGAAATGGTTAGGGGCTAAAATTCAAGTTTTCAACAGACGCAGACCCTCTTCTTCAATATCTGAATTTTCATTGGAAGTAAAAAAGAAAAAAGGAAGAGACGTACCAGTTATTAGAGAAAGGGTTTCAATGGACCCTATGATGAGTCTTTGTGTTGTGACTTCCTTGACCTTGCCTAAACTATGTGCCTATTAATTTTCCTATTTCCCCCTTTTCTATTTTTCTCCCCTCAATTTCTTTTGGGAGAATTTACAACTTCCATTTTCATAAATCTGAAAAAATAGGGATTTAATAGGGTTTTCTGATGAGAAGAAGTTGCTTGCATCCACAGCATCAACCTCTCCCTATATAGGTGCCTTTGAGGGAACCACTAACCTTGGTTAGTATTTTAACCACATCACGGTTGGGTTTGGATTATTATAATTATTAATATTATTAATATTATTATTGGTGGACTTTAATTATTTCTTTAACTAGGTGGGGAAAATTATTTAATTAATAAAGGGGCTTTTATAGGAAGAAGTTATGAAGAGGCATGAGATAAGTTGTTGTCATCAACACATGTTGCCCTTGTCAATGGTTTTTCTAAGATTTCAAGATTTATTATCATCTTACCCCTTTCTACCCAAGAACATACCAAATTCATTTCACACATTCAATGTAATTTTATTTTTTTTTATTTCATTTTATATTATAATTGTAAATGGTGGGGATTTTTGTTTCATGTCCTTCTTTTTAATATTAAAATTTATATATTTTTATTCATATATAAGTTTAAATCTATTACTATAATTAAAATCGATTCCAATGCTTTCCTTCTCAAGGTTGTTGGATTTTTTGAATAACATGATTATGTTTCACCAAAAACTTATCATACACACCAATCCAACTATTATTATATGTTTGTTAATATATTCTATTTTAAAATGAATTATTTATGTGAATATTATGATGTTTCAAATTTTATTTTAATAAAAATTCTCTCTCCCCACCCCCTCTCTCTATCTCTCTCTATATATTATTTAACTATTTATGAATTATGCTATATCAATTATTATTTATCTGTGTTTCTTGTCATGGTATTTATTTAATATTCTATGTAATTATTATTATAGTATTTATATATTTAAAAAATTAAGAGTTAAATACCATAAAATAAAAAAAATCAAATATTTCTTTCAAAGACTAATTAATTGTAAAAATAGCACATTATTATTTTTATTATTATTATAATTACAATTATAGTTACTATAATAACATATAAAAGTATTTAAGATTAAAATTAAGTACATTAATATATAATGATAAATTATTATGTGTTATTAATTATAATAAATTTATGTAATAAATAAATTATTACTTCATACTGTAAAATCATAAATAATTAACATTAATTATCAAACTTATATGTAAATAATACTAATATCAACAATTAATTTTTTCATTAAATATAGTGAATAAAATTAAATTCAAGTCCATTTAACAGTGTTGACAACTAATGAGTACATTTTTATATTTATAGTCTTTAATATTTTTTTATACTATAATTAAGAATAAATTAATTATTTTAAAGTATAATTAAAAATAAATTAATTATTTTAAAGAAGATTTATCTAATATGATTAATTAGATCTTAATTGATTTATTGATTAAAGTTAGATTTTAAGCATATTCATTTATTGTTTTCTTGATTCTAATTATTTGTCCTGAGTTTTAGATCTAGTTAAATATTATGTAAAAATATTCTTCATATTTTTTACAAAGTGCAATTCTTACTTAACTTAGAACAAATCTCATTCAAATATTTTATAAAATCTCTTGCAACAGATTCAATATAAGCTGGATTTTTTTTAAAAAAAAAATCAAATGTGCTTATCTAGAACAAAATTTGGAAATATGAACAAAATTGAGAGAATAAAAATCTATAACTATTTGCAAAATTAATCATTGACATGTAAGAAAATATTTGATAATTGCAAAAATAATATTTTATAATTAAATCTGAGTTGATTTCGTAAAGAAAATAAGATTATAAATAGAGATCGGAGAAGGCATGAAGAGGATTGGACCGTAGGGCCACACAACACACTCTAAACCTAAGTTTATTTCCTATTTTGTAATTCTTTTACTTATGTCTTTCTAATGGAAGGCTAAACTCTTTTGACTTGATATACTTATGATTTCACAATGAAGATGATGTTTTTGTTTAATAAAGTTTTCTTCTTTAATTCTTTGTAACAAATTATGATTTACTATTAGTCTTTTTGAAATCTATTCTATGGAAAATAATCGATTCTGATTTTCAACACTTATTGAGAATTAATTTATTTTTCTAAGTTAGAATTCTTAACTAATTCGCTTAGTCTTAATCAATTTTTTGTACAAATAGTCAAGAGGTAAAAGATATACATTTCATTCAAGACGAGGTGAGATATTGAATACATTAGTATATGCTTATTTTGTAGATAAGATTTTGTTGAATTTGATTAATGCTTGTTTGATTAAGTTCAACTATGTAAAGAGAATTAAAGGATAATAATCTTAAGAAAATAAAAAAAAAAATTCACTGTGAATGAACCTGAGTTCTTTACTATTTTAATCGTTTAATATATTTTTCTACACAACAATCTTGAACTCCCCTTTCCTTTACTATTATTACTAACTTTCATTGCTTGCATATGAGTTATGAACACTGATTCATTGGATTCACTATTGGATTCGTTGAGAAGCGACTTGGGGTTAACTTTTTCCTTTTTGTACTATTATCTCTTTAGTATTAGACAATCTAGAAACGCGTTAGACAATCTAAAATGAAATACATTTAATTTACTCATCGATCAAATTTGACATCGTTGCTAACTTTCATTGCTTGCATATGAGTTATGAACACTAATTCATTGGATTCACTATTGGATTCGTTGAGAAGCGACTTGGGGTTACGTTTTTCCTTTTTGTACTATTATCTCTTTAGTATTAGACGATCTAGAAATGCGTTAGACAATCTAAAATGAAATACATTTAATTTGCTCGTCGATCAAATTTGACATCGTTGTGAGGGGGGGAATCCAATTTGAATTTGGTTATCAATTTTCTTATTCATATGTATTTTCTTTTTGCACTTTTCATTTTTCTGCATAATTTTCATTATTTTTTATTTTATTTTTCACATGTTTAGCTTTGTTTCCTTTTGTTCATGTTGTTTAATTAGTTTTTCAAATTATTCAGTGACCCCATCATAAAAAAAAAGAGAGAGGATTTTCTTTAAAGCGTCTAATATATATTCTTTTGGAGCGTCTAATTGTTTAGTATGGTTAATCCTTCTACTAATAGAGACCAAGCGTCTAATTGTTTTTCAACACATATTCCTTTTGATTTTTTTTTTTCTTGTGAATATGGATTTAACACCTATGATTAACCAAATTTCATATGGAAATCATTCTTCACAATAGAATAATTATGAATTGCGATGTGAGTCCTACTTTCAACATCCATATTAGCCTCACGAGTCATATCAACTATATGATCCATATTTTTAACAACCACTACAACCTCATGAGTCATGTTTTCAAAAGCTTTATTATAATGATTGTAAACAAAGTTAACCATTTTTAGAAGAATTTATGAGACAAATGTGAGAAAGTAGCATGAAATATCAACAAAGTGGAAGGAATAGACTTATAAGATTAGGATAACAAATTGGTCAAATGGCTAAACAGGTTGATGAGTTTGTTTTACAACTAGGAGAAACATCTAAAGACATGGAAGATTGCACTATGACTCAAAATTTTTGCCATGCAAGAGTTGAATTCATTTCATAATCCTAGTTTAGAACATGATTAACGAAATTTTCAGAGTTTAATATAGTTTGTACTTATGATTCTAATATGTGTGATGAGATTAATTCTTCTATATCTCCAGTTTCCTTTACACTCATAGGTACAAACCCTCTCCCAAGCATAGACCCTCTTTTAGGTGTAGATCATTTTCGACATGAGGAGATAATAGTAGTTGTTGAGACACCCATTCATGTTCTTGTGCTTTCATTGTCATATGCTCAATAATCATCTTCTATGAGTGAGTTCATATTGTCTGATGCACCTCTGATGGGTTAAATTGTTGTGATATTTTTATGTCTAAGGCACCTGATGAAATAACTGAAGCTATTTCGGTTATTAATACATAATATGCTGGTATTGATGCATCAACATCGTCTTTTAAATTAGAGTGCACAAATGTAGTCATAGCGGTTGTTCATACAACTGGCCCAATTAATTTGTAGGTTGATGAAATCTCTGGACTATTATCATCATTCCATCCACCACTGATGGAGCTGGAACCATTGTTAATTCCTATTTTAATTGATTCTAGCACTAATTTCACTTGTGATTTATGTTCTGATTCTTCTATGTGTAAAATATGTGGTGAGATAAATCAGTTTCTAACCACTGATTGTGTAGATTGTTATACAGGGTCTGATATGGATATTACAACAAAGTTACTTAAGCTAGAATGTACAAATTCCATCACAATAATTCCTGGTGACTTTGATTCAGTACAGGAGAAGTAGATTTGAAGGAGCGTCTAATGGCTAGCAGTTTTGTAATTTTTGAAAACTTGGTTTCTTGATTTGTGTTGTCTGGATTATATGTAAATTGTTGAATAAGTTTGCTCTGAAAATTGGTGGGTTGAATCTTATTAGACGTTCCCAAGTGAGATTTTGAGCCTTATTGATATATCGTTTAATGGACCACTCTTTCTAGTGTGTTGTCACTCATGTTTGCTTATACTCTAGAACTTAACTTTATTGTTTATTCTGCAACTATGTTTATATATATAAATTGCTATAATCGAGACATCTTTTGTTAATTTAGACCACTTAGCCATATTAACTTATCCTCATGATAATCCACTTGCTTGCCCATTTTAACCTATAGCCTTTTCTTGCTTTTAACCTCATTATAAGTCCTAAAAACAGAAAAACCATGATTGTCTCTACCTTGGAGGATAAAGGAGTTTTGGAATCATTTTGGAAATATGTTCTTGAATAAGTGAGGGGATGCACCTCATTTTTCATACATTGTCTCCTCAGTTGAACGACTCATTATTGAAAAAAGAAAAACAAAGAAAAAAATAATAAAAAACACAAAAAAGAAGAATAAATAAAAACAAAATAGTAGATTGTCTAATACATAGGTTAGATCGTCCATTGCATGAAAAAAGAAATAGAAAAAATAAAGTTATGAAATAAAAGAAGAAGTTTATAATAATTTTGAAGATATATGCTACTTACAATTGTTCTAGATTCATTCTCCCGATACTCATTTAATTTTCTATAGTTTTAAGCCTTATTTTTTCCTCATTTTTACCTTGGTCCCATTATACCCTTATGAAGTCATCTTTATCTTTACAAGCATGTTATTCAATTGTTGTATATATTAGAATCTTGTTAAGCCTATAGTGTTTGCTTGCATGAGTGCCTTGAGTGAAAAATATAAACCTAAACATTGGAGAGTTAGACACCATCTAATGAAAATTCTATCATTATTGATTCACCCTTTCATTTAAGTTACCTTCTTGTTTATTGAGATACAAAGTTTTTCCATTCACACTTCTCTTGATTCCTTGATTTTTAGAGGGTTGTGGTGTGCTATCTCCTATACTTTTTTAGAGTATATAGTTGATTTGTTGTTAATCTCCTAGGCGTGTATTTTTTTTTTCTCTTTTCTATTAATCAGTAGTGTTTTTCTCATGAGTATAGAAAGATAAGTTTGGAGGTATTTGATTAGTACATTTTTATTCACACTTAAAAGTGTTTAAGCTTGACTTTCTTACGTTGTAATTGAGAACAAAATCATTGTTTTAAATATGATTTACCTAATCAACATTAATTGGGCTTTAATTAAGATTATTGTTTAAATATAACTTTTAAACATATTTTCTTACTTTACCTGTTTTTAATTATCTTAAATACTATTATATAGATTTGAATTAAGTATGTTAATATATAATGATAAATTAGTATATGTTATTAATTATAATAAATTATGTAATAAATAAATTATTACTTCATACTACAAAATCATAAATAATATACATTAATTATTAAACTTATATGTAAATAATATTAACATCAACAATTAATTTTTTTTCATTAAATACAATAAATAAAATTAAATTCAAGTCTATTTAAAAGTTTTGACAACTAAGTTTTGCAACTAATGAGTACATTTTTATATTCAAATTTAGACTCTTTAACATTGGTTTTTATATTATAGTTAAGAATAAATAATTTTTTTAAATAGAATTTATCTAATATGATTAATTGGACCTTAATTAATATTATTTGTTAAAGTTATATTTTAAGCATATTCATTTATATTTCTTGTTTTTAAGTATTTGTATTGAGTTCGAGACTTAATTAAATATTCTGCAAAAATATTCTTTAGATTTTCTAGAAAGTTTAATTCTTATTTAATTTAGAGCAAATCTCTTTCAAGTATTTTACAAAATCTCTTGCAACATATTCAATATGAGTTGGATCGTTTAAAAATCAAATGTGCTTATCTAGAACAAAATTTGGAAAAAATATCTTAAGGAAATTGAAAGAACAATAGTCTATAACTATTTGTGAAATTAATCTTTGACGTGTAAGGAAACATATGATAATTGCAAGAATAATATTTGAGAATCAAATCTAAGTTGATTTCGTAAAGAATATGAGATAATAAATAAAAATTGGAGAAAACATGAAGAGAATTGGACCACTGGGCCACACAACACACTCTAAACCTAATTTTATTTCCTCTTTTGTAATTCTTTTTCTTTTGTCTTTCTAATGGAAGGTTAAACTCTTTTGGATTGATTTACTTATGATTTTGCAATGAAGTATGAGGTTTTTGTTCAATAAAGTTTTCTTTTTTAATTCTCAGTAACAAATTATGCTTTACTATTGATCTTTTCGAAATCTATTTTTTGAAAAATAATTGACTTTTATTTTTAACGCTTATTGAGAATTCAATTATTTTTCTTTAGTTAGAATTCTTGACAAATTCACTTAGTCTTAATAAATATTTAGTCAACAGATAAAAGATATACATACATCTCATTGAGTAGATGGTTAGAGATAAGGTGAGATATGGAAAACATTAGTATACACTTATTTTGCTGATAAGATTTTATTGAATTTTATTAACGCTTGTTTGATTAAGCTCAACTATAAAAGAGAATTGAAAGATAATAATCTTAAAAAAAATCAAGGAATGATGCACTATGAATGAACCTAAGTTCTTCAATATTTTAATTGTTTAATATATTTTTCTACACAACAATCCTAAACTCCTCTTTCCTTTACTATGATTACTAACTTTCATTGCTTGTACATGAGTTATGGATTCACTATTGGATTCGTTGGGAGAAGATTTGGGGTTAACTTTTCGCTTTCTATACTACTATCTCTTTAATATTAGATAGTCCAAAACTAAGTTAGACTATCGAAACTGAAATATATTTAATTTGCTCATGAAATAACTACGCTCAAATTTGGCATCATTGCTAGAGAGAGAATCAAATTTGAATTTGGTTATTAGTTTTCTTATTCATATGTATTTTCTTTTTGCATTTTTCATTTTTCTGCATAATTTTTATTTTTTTTATTTTATTTTCTACATACCTAACTTTGTTTCCTTTTGTTCATGCTGTTTAATTAGTTTTTCAAATTATTGTAGTGGTCACATCATAAAAAGAGAAAGAGGATGTTTTCTAAAAGCGCCTAATATAAATGTTTTTGGAGCGTCTAATTGTTTAGTATGCTTAATCTTTCTGCTGATAGAGACTAAGTGTCTTAATTATTTTTCATCACATATTCCTTTTGATTCTTTTTCTTGTGAATATGGATTTAGTGTCGCGACGCCCCAAATTAATTAATAAAACAAAAAGATTCTATTTTTATTTAACAAATAATTGATATATACTTAATTTAAAATATAATGAAGGATAAATAAATGTTTAAAATTTAGCTACTGAAAAAATATTCAATAATTAAAATATGAGAATTTAATATAATAAATTTCAAGCACCATACTTATGTAGATATAAATTATTATTTTTTTTTAATGTACTGAGATGAAAGACCGAGTGGCCGAGACGCCGAGTGGCCCAATTTCCAATATATATAGTCATATTTTTTTTTCAATAAAGCTCAAATTTATATTTCATACCATTAATTTGTACAAAATTTTACATTACATAATCACTTTAGACTATACATATATTTTACACGACTATTAAATTTACTGTACAAAATCATTACTTCACCGCAAGTTTATGTTACATAATTTTAATTTATACAACTCTTTGGATTACATCATTACATTAAACTATATATATAATGTACAAGATTATTGTACAATATTTTTTATAATATTAACTACATATTATACTATTCTAATCTTATTTTATCTACAATGAAAACAGATTAATTATCGGATTATTATACACTGTAGGAGATAGAAAGAAAGAAAGTTACAATTAGAGGAGCGTCCAATACTAGAGGGAAGTCCTCAAACTTAACAAATGTAAGAATAGAATGGGCAATTCCCCTAAAAGTTGTGGTATTCTTCACTATATTGGTGCTCAAAATAAATGTCTACCGTAAAAGAAATGGGGTGTTAGGGGAATCCATTTATCTTCTATCTATCATTTGATTTATTTCATATTCAACAAATAAGAAAAGAAAGAGAAAAGTGATATACGCATAGTTTTCAAATAATTGCATTTTAAAACAATAAAAGTGGTAAATGGTGAATATTCCAAATAATTTAGGAATATCAAACTTTTCTTTTTTTGAATAAATCACCATAAATATATAAATAATAGGAGAATAACAATTTCAATGACTTGTAAGTAATATGGAGATAACAATAGAGTGAATAATCAGGATAGATGAGCAATCACAATATCAACCTCCAGCCAACAATATATAACTTCTACACATTTAAATTCTCAAGGAATAAATCCTCCAGCCATAAAAATTATTCCAATAAATCACAACATGATCATGTGTGAAAATATATAACAAAAGATCACAGTAAAAGAAAATTATAATTAGAAATCAGTATAAAGAATAATATTGAACTTGAAAAGAAATAAATAAAATTAATATTTAATTTAGAAACTTGTGAGGCTTAGGCGTATCTCATCAAAAGATTGAAAATAAGTAGCAAAATATATATATATATATATATATATATATTCTTTTCCTTACCTTTATTTAGAAAGTTTCTTGTAGAATTTCGTGTGTTTTTCTGTGTTGATCTTGTTGCCAAAGTCTCCAGTTGCAACACCTCTACTGTACTTTCATTACTTGCAAACGAGTTTTGAACACTCATTATTGGATTTGTTGGGAGATAACTTTGATTAAATTTTCCCTTTCTATACTATAATCTATCTGGTATTAGATGGTTTAGTATTATGTTAGACGGTCTAAATCGAAATATGTTTAATTTATATATTATTCATTTTGTTTATTTCTATTCAAGTTAGAATTTCATATTTAGATTCCTAACCACATGCTTTAGAGGAAAAGAATTGATTTGGTCATCTTCTCATTCCAGCATTCACTTATCATATAAACAACTATCATCGTCTTTTGTTGCTTAAGCATCAAGATGAGACCTATTGTATAATTCAATAAATTCTAAAATACGAAACACATCATCTAATCAATGTTTGAATAATTCCATTATCATTAGGCTATAATACTTGTTTTCATGGTCTAACATTTTCTTAAAAAACGTCATGTACCATGATTTCATCTAAACGAATGAGTGATCACAATTTCATTTAAACATTGACTGTTTTATGAAAAATAAAATTGTCTTGATATCTCTTTCGCTCAAACTTCAAGTCATAACTTGAATGCTCATACTTACACTTAAGATAGTTAAAATCGAGATTTTAACCATAAAATCATAGGATTGTAGGATCATATATAGTATATGTGACTCAAATTCCACAAAATATCGTAGAACAACACGTCATATAAGGATCGTGGAATAAAATCGTAAAAACACAATGTTTTTTCTTACTATGTGTGTTGTTAGCCGTAACACCACTCAATTAAAATTAATGCAAATAAAATTCAAAACAATTTCTAAACCCAATTAAAAAATAATGATATTTTATGCTACATCATTTACCTTTTTAATTGACTATGAGTTTTAATTTCAATTAAATTAAAACTATTACCCAATTAAAATTAATAATCTGTATAATTAAAATTTAAAACAAATTCTAAATTTATTTGAGAGATAAGAGTTTTTTTTATGCAGTTGATGTTTTTGATAAATTAAACAATTTTTAATTTCAATTAAAATAAAATCAAACTAAGACATTTTAATGTGCATCTCTTTTGTTTCTCATATAACATCTCTTGAATACTTTCTTTTACTTATTTTCTTTACTAATAAATAAATAAATATATATATATATATATGTATATATAATATTTTAAAAAATAAAATCTATCATTTATATTATAATTTTATAAGCTCATCAATAGTTAAGCAATATAAGTTCATAATTATTGATTTATCATCATTATAATACTAATTTTTCCAATACATACCTCATCTTAATTTGAATATAACACTTATTATAAATAATTCTTAAATGTTGTATTGATAATAGGATTCTCCAATATTTCTAATGATGTATGTTCTGACATACACAATATTTAAGAAAATTTACCATTTATATATCTAAAGCGATACCGAAGTGCTTTAAAATCCAACTAACTTCAAATTTCAACAACTTCATATTTCCTCTTAATCAAATTAACGGTACTCTGATATTCTGTTCCATAAAAAGGGATGAGAGGAATTAAACATAATAGTAGAGGCAATATATATTTATTCTAATAAAAAACTTCTATGGACTATTTTAATATAGAAGATATAATTTTTTTAACTTTTTTTAGAATTCTAGATATATACAAAAAGTGCCGAAAGAATTTAAATAAAAATTTTATAAGAAGATAAAATTTACAATGAAATAAGAAACGAATTATCAATAAAAGGTGAACTCATGTTTTTATTTTCTATTTAACAATATATAAAATAATTTATTTACCTAAATTAAAATATTTATTAATGAGTTATGTTTAAAGTTTTTCTAGTTAATAATTAGTATTTATAATTAGTTTTTAAAACTATTATCTTTTCAAAAAAAATATTATAATTAAAATTTAATATTTGAAGAAGTTAGTTATAAATTTGAGAATAATTTAAAAAGAAAATATCAATTTAACCATTTATTTTTTACTAAATTAACCTAACAATTCATAATTTTTTTCTTATGCTTAAAATTTCAATTTCATTATATAATAATTTTATGTAACTGTTTTCTATATTGATAACTAGACAATTTCTTTTTTATCAAATTAAAATAATTTCATTAGTTTAACTCTTGAATACTTAACTGTACTTAACTGTACCTCTTTAAAAAATAATTGTATAACTCTTGAATAAAAAAATAATCATACCATTCTTTAAGTCTTTTTTTTATATTTTTTATATTTTTTAAAATTATATTATTTTCTGCATAGAAATACGGATATGGTCAAATACGCTTCATTTTAATAATAACTTTTAAAAAATTAATAAATTTGAGTTTAATTGATTAATGAAAACTATTCCTTGTTTCAATATAAGTAACATTTTCCAAAAGCTTAACAGTAACTTGTAATCAATTAAAGTTTAAAATTTAAATTTTACCTTTACAATCTCAAGATATTAAAGTTCCAATGAGGCATTTATAAGGTTGTTAAAAAGTTTAAAAAAGCACTTTAAGTATTTTTTTCTTTTCAATAATGAAAATAGTAAATGGGAAATTACTAAATTAACCGAAAATGATTTTTTTCCAAATGTTTAAATTTTAATAAAATAATTAAGATAATTTTAAATACTTAATACTAATACATTTGGTTTTAATTATTTAAAATCAGTTATTCGTCATTCAAATAAAGCACTTTTTAATAATTGAATGTCGACTATTCACAATTTAAATAACATATTTGTACAAATTTTTGAATTAATTTTTTTTAAACATATAAAAAATTCAATAATTCAAATTTTAGTTTAACTATTTTATTTCAACAATTATCAAATTCAATAAATAATTTTATTTTTTTAGAAATTTAAAATTTCAAAATAATACTAAGTACAATTTTCAAATTATAAGAAACTGATATTCTTTAAAGTTTAAATTTTTCAAAGCTAAAACGTGTATAAGAATTTAGAATAATTAAAACCAGCAAATTCAAAATTACTTAGTTAGCTCCATTTTTTTCTTAGTTTTGAAAATGCGTGTATAACGTTTAAATTTTTAGTAAAATATATTTTAACAAAATGTAACATTAGCGTTTTTACATTAATTATTTGTTTTTTTAATATTAAAAGGCGTTTGAATTGATTTCTAAGAAATGTTTTTTAGTTAATTGTTTTTTTAATATTAAAAAGCCTTTGAATTTCAAAATAATACTAAGTACAATTTTCAAATTATAAAAAACTCTTAAACTTGATATTTTTTAAAGTTTAAATTTTTCAAAGCAAAAACGTGTATAAGAATTTAGAATAATTAAAACCAGCAAATTCAAAATTACTTAGTTAGCTCCATTTTTTTCTTAGTTTTGAAAATGCGTGTATAACGTTTAGATTTTTAATAAAATATATTTTAACAAAATGTAACATTAGCGTCTTTAAATTAATTATTTGTTTTTTAATATTAAAAAGCGTTTGAATTGATTTCTAAGAGATGTTTTTTTTTTTTTTAGAAATTTTTTTTTTTTTTTTTTATAAATCTTTCCAATAGTTTTTTTAGACTCAAAATTTGTAATTTTGAAATAACTTCCTGATTAAGAATAGTCATTTCCTTAAAAAAAACATATTTAATGTATACAACGTTTGAAACCGCTGCTAACGATTCCTCATTTCCTAAGTCATTGGGGACGCCAACAAGTTCCATTGCCAACCATACAAAAATATTTCATTTGATCAATCACATGTTGGCCATAATTTATGCAAATTTGATCAAATTTTATTTTAATAATTTATGTCAGTTTATTAGTGCTGTATTCTGATTAAAATGTATATAATTAGGAGGATATATAGAAAAAAACTAATCATTAAATAATTTTATTCCTATTAATATGATGTTATAATTGAGTTTTATTCTATAAAATCTTGTAATGGTCAATACAATGTAATTTAAACTTCAAATATAACCCAATAATAATTAATATTTTTTAAAAAAATCTCATTTGTATATTCATGTGCTGCTGAAGTAAAATTATGATACAAAACTATATGAAGTCTATAAGGATCTTTTTAGCATAAGTGAGACCTAATTAAATTTAAGGTATCTTATTTTTTTAATTATGTATTTAAGATATGCATATGATCTAGGTTGGTTAATTATGGATTTAAATGAATTGGGATAATCGTGTTTAAGTTGAGTGGGTGAAAATAGTAAATTTGGAGTGTTGCATATGATAAAAATAGTTTGGACTTTAGTTTGATGGCCATAAGAGAAAAAAAAAAAAAAAACTCTTACAAGGAGGGAGTTTAGTAAGAGTAAAGGCATGCAATTAGAAATGCAAAAATTTTTATTTCAACCTCAAAAGAATAATTTTCTTCATTTTTTTCATTCCATTCTTCTTCGTCCTCTCAAAAAATTTAAAGTTGTCTTCTCCCCTTCCTTGTGATTCTCAATCTACAAGCTATCTATAAAGAAGACCTATAAAAAATGTGAAACCTTACTTTTAAGTTTGCCTAAGGTAATCTCCTTTTCCTTCATCTTTTCTTTAACTTCCATTTATTCTTCTTCTAGGAAGTGCATAATTATGAAGTTTTGAAAATTTTTTAAAAATTTAATTATGAATTTTTTGATGATTAGGACGGGGATCTTAAGGTGATTAGGGAATCTTTTTAGTGTTTTTAATTTTTCCTTTTCTTCAAATTCTATCTTCCTTGTGATATAAGACAAAGTCAAGCTAAAGGAAACTAGTTTTGTTTACGTCTCAATTTTAGTTATAATTGATAATCTAATGTTATGTTAAGTTTTAGATCCTCTCATAAATTAAATGAGAATCAAATTGGTGTTTTGTTAAATTGTTTGTGTTGAGAAAAACTTGTTAGTTAATTAATGCACTCAGGCCTAATTTTGATAATGTAGTAGACTTTGGTCCTAAATTGTATTCACGAGCTACAAAGATTAATATGATTTTAGACTTAATGACAATTGAGAATTGATATCAGTAATTTAAAATTTTGTTTTGTAATGTCTTAAGTTGGTGAAAATTTAGATCCTTATTGAGAGTTGTCTCTTTTATTCTTTTAGATTTTAGATGGGATAGCATAGTTGGTTGGTGATAGATTGTGTATGAAAAAATTATTCACTTTTCAAATATTGTTGTAAACTTAAGTCAAGTAAGATGTGAGATAAATGGAATTAGGAACCCTTGATCTCTTTACCAAATTTTAAGTTGCTAATATTTGCAACTCTCTCTTAAGTGATATTTAGATAGAGAGCTACTAAAAAATATCACTCAAGGTTTATTGCTTAATTGAGGATTAACTTGATGAAAAAATTGCTTAAGTTATGAAGTATTAGTTAAGTTATGAATGAAAATTGTTTAAAAAAGAAAATTCTCATTCAAGTTAGATTGTGGCAAAGAGTTTTCCTTATTTATATAAAAGAACGTTGCTCGAACACGGGATCTTGCTCAAGTAATATTTCATTATATATAAGAAAGTGTTTCAATATTTAAATTAAATTGAAAGGATTTTAAGGTGTATTTTACAAGTGTAATTCCTTATTTGACTTGATATGATTATTAATTGAAATTTTACCTTCTAAAATGTTGTTAACTTGTAAGTCTTTTATAACAAGAACGATGTACTGTTTCTTTTTAGTTCGAATTTTATTCCTAAGGAGAATTTTGTCAAGCAAGATTTCAACAAGACACGTTTTTTAATAAAGAAATTCATTTAAAACTAAGCATATTGGATATTTTAAACAATAATTTGAAAATAAATGACCAAATCGAATCAAAGTAATTCAATTAATCAACACGTTAAAAAATGAACAAATTATACGTCAAAGCTAAGTTATTTGACAAGTTTAAGCCAAATCAAAGAAATTCGACTTGAAGTTTATCAAATCGAAGATATTTAGTAAAACAATCACAATCGAGTTAAAATTATTCGGTCTTATGGCTAACATGATTACAATTGAGTTAAATTATTCGGTCTTATAGTTAACATGATTACATCTGAGTTAAGACTACTTGGTCCTATAGTTTGGCCAAACAAAGTGTGCAGAAACAAAGCTTTCATTACAAAAATACTAAATATTCAAGTACATAGCTTAAATACATAAATTTAGTCATAAACTAAGTGACCATCGATGATATTTTTCCCAAAATCAAAATTGATTTACATCTAAAGCAGGACCAAAATGCATTGATTGACACATGACCTTCTTAAACCCCTCGATGTAACCTTGAAGGTCGGCCGTGACAAGCTTGACATTTTCAGGCTTAAATTTTGTTTTGCTATTTTGAATTTTCTCCATTCCCCTTGGAGAATAGAAACACGAGCCTCAACTTCTTTTAGTTTGCTTATAGCCTCCTCAACACCTTCTAAGCTTTTCTTGAGTAGCCCTACCTCGACTTCAACAGTCTTGATTCTACCTTAACCTTGAGAAATTTCTAGCGATTTTGAGGAAATATAGCAAACTTTAACTCAACATTTTCTTTCAATAAATCTTGATTTTTTTCACTCCAAATCAATTTTGACAATCATCTCGGCATTTTCAACAGTCACCTCTTTCCAATATTTAGATGATTGTCATACATCCCGTCAGCATTATTTCGACGAAATCAAGGCATCCTTCTAGATCAACTGTCTTCAAAAGTTTGACATCATAGGGGATAGGGAAGCCTGTGTTGCCTCTGACCCTAACTTGGTCAGTCTTCATGCTTATATGCCATAGGGAATTGGAGTTGGAGGGCATTATACATGATCTACTCAGATTAAGAGGCTTTCTTTTCCTTGAATTATCAACCTGGGCAAAGCAGGTCCCTCATGCCTGGGAGGTGGCGGAGGACGAGGTATATTAGGAGTAGCCTTAACTCTTGCAGCTTGATCGGATGTTTGAGTTGCTGCCTCGGCCAGCGAAAATGGTGGAGTTTTTTAAGGCATTAGTTGATGAAGTCTCGGCTTTTTTTTTTTTCATTTTACTATTTTTTTTGGACGAATTTTGAAAGTTGATGAAATTACTTTTTTCTAGTGCAATAGCTCCATCCTTAGTACATATTTCTTGTAATCAAAATTTTTGTCCATGATATCTACACAACAAAGCAAAAGATAAAATTAGAAACCAATATAACATGACATTTAACTACAAAGTAAATGTTACCCCAAAACAAGGAAATAGGGTCTTCGACAGGGCGCACATTAAGGAGACCTTTATTACTTATGAGGTGAGAATTTTTTTGATAATTTCTATGTTTATTTTGTCCTCAATGGTAAAAAGGTACTTGATTATGATTTAAATTTATCAGGATTTTGTCAATACAAATAAAATTTGGGTGTATGATTTGAGTGAAAGAAAAGACTTTTTTTAAGGTCTTGGGACAAGCATTTCAACTTGAAAAACTTTTTTTTTTTAATTTTTGAAAGAATAAGTGTATATGGTGAAAAAAAGAACCATATTGAGCTCCGTTCAATAAAATCGATCTTAGAATTGTTCTTTAGTGGTTAAAAAAATATATAAATTTATTTATAGCCAGATTTATATGAAGGTAATGAAAAAGTACTTGAAAGACTTTTAAAAATGTCCAACTATTTGAGTAAAATTGCTTGGACTCACATTCATGCTAATAAGCATTCTACTCTCAAAAGAGGATAACACAAACTTAAAAGACTTTTGAAGAAGAACTCATACAAGAAGGTAAAGTTCTCGTTGTTTGGTAAAAGTTTAATATAAATTATTACCAGTTATCACAAGCTTCCACCATGATAAACTCATCCATTAAATTAGAATACACGTTGAAAGAGGATACAAACTCCTCAACCGATTCTTTCGAGATGAACTCAGAGGGATAAGCGACAACTTCCCCAAGTATCCAGAAGTACTCTAGATTGATGATTTGAGGAAACTTATCTTTTCTTTTCCTCTTGGACAAATTTGGCTCTAAGGTTTCCAAAACCTCTTAGGAAGAAGCTTTACGTTTTTTTAATGGGACAATGATAGCTCTATTGCCCTCTAGTGCAATGGAAACAACCATAACAATAGTATTAATGGATGGAGAAAATAATTTCTTTATTGAAATGACCCTCAATAGAGAATAAATCAGTTCGAATCAAAGAAGGTTCATTTTTTATGGAAATAACCACTCTGCTTACTAGAAAATTACCTCCATTGAATCATAAAAAGAAGAAGAAGAATGAATCATAAAAAGAAGAAGAAAAAAGTACTTAGACGAAAGGAAAACAAGGCAAAAAGAAAAAAACAAACTAAATGCTTCTACTGACCAAAAGCACCAACAAAGTAAGTAAAGGATTTTGATATTTATAAAGCAAATGGTAGGTGAAGCGTTTTAAAAAAAAAATCATATTTTTTTAAGCATGAAAAATCACAACTCTTAAATGTTGGGTCGTATCGTAAGACAACATGACAAGTTGAATAAAATGTCAGTCACCCAAATAATGTAACACCTCAAAATAATTGAAAATCATTATTAATTACGAAAATTCCTCATTTATGTTTATGGAGATTTGTACAATTTTAAAATATATTACAATAAATAAATTAGACTTTATAAATGATCTCAAAATTAGACTCAAAACTAGTCCTAAAATTATCTAAACTTATTTTCCAAGCTCCAATGGCAATAAACTCCAAGCTAAATGATTTCAAACTAAAATTTGATCATCCTTCACATATGATTCTTGAATTTAGAAGGCTTATATACCACTCAATATCAAAGTTTAAGGAATTAACATTACTTACTCTTAAAGAATCACGGTTAAAACTACATACAAAACGCAATTAATTTGAAAACTCTTCTACAAATTATCCATTCAAAATTTAATAACCATTCAAAAGAAAATTCAGCTTAACCAAAACTTGATTTTTTCAAAATTTCTCTCAATCGACCTCCAACAATTCCATTCAGCTTCTATAGGAACAAAATGATTTATATTTTTTTGTAACAATATATATTATTTTATAAGTGATTACAGAAAAATTTTGCTATATACTTGTCATTTTACTTTTTAATGTTCTGATACTGATTTTTTAACAAGTATTCTTAAAGTATTCGTTAACAAAGCTCTTAATTCTTCCTTTCCCGTAAGTCATGTTTTTGGCACTAATTGTGATCTTTGCTTTTTATGCTTTTATGAAGTAACAGTCAAAATCTCACTTTTCTCGTAACTACAACTTTTCTCGTAACTACCTAAAGATGATCCACAAACACAATGATAATAACAGGTACACACAAAAAAAAAAAATGAATTTATAAAATATTTAAGTCATTTGCATTAGTGATACAAGACTCGGTCCTTAACTAAAGTATTGTATTTTAGTTTTATGAATAAAAAATTAGAAGAGAAACTATCAGTCAAATGTTTTGATGAAATTAATTATGAACTGTTTATAAATTATCTTTATTAAGAAGATTGTTAAAAAAATATTAGACTGTGGCATGAATTAACCAATTATAAATCCAACGAGCCCCACTCCTCACTGGTTGTTTAGGAAAATGTGATTATAAAACGAATTAACAAATTCATTGGCTGGTCAAATTGTATTCTGTAAAATCAAAAGAAAAAAAAAATTCAATAGAATCTGGTAAACAACTTTAGAAAGATTTTATTTCATTGTTAGCTGTCACCAACTATCATACATTGACTTCAAATCCACAAGACTCGTGGATTCATTTGAATGAGCTTTAGAGTGTTTATTAAGGAAAAATGGTTTTAATAAAATTGTATGATCAAAACATCTTCTAAGACTTTTATTTTTTACAATTAGTTGGAGATTATACCTAAGATACAATACATTTAGTATAATGAAATCATAGTACATAAATAAATGAAAATCTTTTATTTGTTAATTTTATAATATGGAATTAAATTTAAAATTCATTTTCTAAAATAATTGACCTATCATATAATTATCTATTAAACTTGGTCTAAATTTTGTTTTAGAATCTCATTTTATGAAGTTAATTTAAATTTAAAATTCATTTTCTAAACAATGAATATCTTTTTTTCTTTTCCATTCTTAACAAATCAAAAAAGGTTGTTTCTCAATATGGACTCTGTGGGCTAGACTTTATAATACCAGCAACTGCTAATGTGCCCTTCATTCCTGGTAAAACTAAATAAATAGTAAAACTAAAAATGCTAATTAAACAAAATTTATTTAAAATAAGGTATTTTCATTTTGCTCCATATAAAATTTTACGTACACTTAACAATACAATTATTGTTGTTAACTTTGTTTGATGTCAAAAATTTTGTGAACACATGTAGTCCTAAAAAAAATTGCAATTTTTTTTTTTCATTTAGGTTCTGAAATTGTTTTGGTTCCAACTTCCAAAGACTAAACCAATAAAATGACAATTTTATAAAGACTAAAAATAATTAAAAAAAAATCAATTTAACCGCAAGAACAACATTGTTATTACTCGTAAAATTTTATAAAGATTATACGTGTTATTTTATGGGAAACAAAAAAACATATTAAACCGTCTTCAATTTGGTATCTTCTAACCAGCTATCAAACAATTTGTTTTCACCTATTCTTTCAGGCATTTAAGCTCTTTTTTTCATAAGAACAGAACTAATTCAGTGTCAGGTTCTGTAACAGGGAAAATCATTTACTATAGTTCAACATTATAGATAAACATGAAAAGAAATGTTCAGAGAGGTATTCGAAAGGAACTGTTAATCAAAATACTCTTTTCATTATATAGTTAAGAAAGAAAGAAATAATGCAGAAAGCCAAATATGATCACATATATATAGCACAGATGTCACTTCTTCCCATCCACAAAAGAATGCAAGGCAATTGAAAGGAGCTGTTCAAATTTTGTCAGAGTTTAAGGATTCTCAACATCATATTCTGCAATTAAACATAAAAATAAGTATACATCAAAGAATAGTTTCCAGAGATGATCAGAAGGCCTAGATACCTCAACTGAAACATGGCAATCTTACATTGTTACTGACCATCAAGACAAATTAGACACTAGTCCTCTTCTTTTGACTTTGACAGTTCTGCCTTTCTTGGAGATATGGTGTTGAATTAGCTTTTAATTTTACAGTCACATTCTTCAAGATCTTCACATGTAACTAATGTTTCAAAGCTACTAGCACTACCTGTTTCTCTTCCTCATTCAGAATCTGTTATGAGGAAGTTTCCAGGTTCAAGCCTACCAGCAAATGTATGCATGAAAAAATATGCCATCACCAAAAACACTGGACTAAGAAAAGTTTTACTTAATTCTGAAGAGAGCACTGACAAGATTCAAGTTAAACTACAACTCAGCCACCATATCAAATGCTCCATTTTTTCCCCCATCTTCTCCTTGGAGAGAAAAAAAAAAAAGGAGAGAAGGGGTACCAAGTTACAATGCCAGAACTTTGTTATCGTACACTGACATTGACATTCACATCCAATGGAGAAAAAGCATTCCCTCTATATGATTCAGAATCAGCATTTGACACTTCCAAGTTGCCATCAGATAAGCTTCCACCAGTGGACATACCATTCCCTGAATTAGCCTTGACCCCATGAAACGAATCTCCATTAACCAGCGCTTGAAGCATCTGGGGAGGTGGAGGAACACTCACCTCAACCAACCCCTCCAACATCTTCACCACCATCCCCATAGTAGGCCTCATTGCCTCATCATCTTGAATGCACCAAACTGCCACCAAAGCAACCCTCCTAGCCTCCTCAGTATTATACACATTACCAAGTCTCTTATCCATCACTTCCCCCACATTTCCCTCTATTATCTTCTGCGCCGCCCAAGGTGGGAAGAACCACTTCCCTCCACTTTCTGCTCCACCCTCTCCACCTCCGCTGCCCGACGGCACCGCCTCCACATTCCTCCGACCGCCGATCAGCTCCAGCATCGTCATTCCATAGCTGTAAACATCTGCCTTGGTTGTAATTGCCACACCAGAAATCCACTCCGGTGCAACATACCCCCACGTTCCCCTCATAGTCGCCAACACCCTACTGAAGTCCCTCCCAATGAGCTTTGCCAACCCAAAATCAGAAACCTTGGCAATGAAATCACCATCCAGAAGAATGTTCTCTGGCTTGATATCACAATGTATGATGCAACACCTACATTCTTCATGCAAATAAGCAATCCCCTTAGCAGTGCCAACAGCCACCCTGAACCTAACATCCCAACTCAGACTAGGCCCTTCCTTCCTCAGATAAACACTAAGAGCACCATTCTGCATATACTCATAAACCAAAAGCCTGTGAGAATTCTCAGAGCAAAACCCTCTGAGCCTCACAAGATTCACGTGTTGAATATTCCCAATTGTGGAGACCTCAGCCCTGAACTCCTTCTCCCCACTCCCTGGCCTCTCCAACCTCTTCACAGCCACAACTGAAGCATCACTCAACTCCCCCTGAAACACAGTCCCAAACCCTCCATGCCCCACCTTCTCCGAAAACCCCCGAGTCGCCAACTGAAGTTCCTTGTAAGAAAACACCCGCAAATTCAACACAGGCACAAACCCATCCTCCTCCTCCAACCCCTTTCTTCCAGCCCTCTTCTTCACCATCACCATCAGTGTCACCACCGCCACCCCCAAAACCGCCACCGACCCAATAACAACCCCACTCAAAACCTTCCTGTCAAACCCCTTCCTCCCAGATCCCCCTCCCGGAACCCTAACATACAAAACCCCACCCTCACCATCGACGGTTAAATTCTGAAAATCCGAAAGCGACCCATAATAATTCTTGCACAACCCACTCTCCTTGTCGAAACTCAACCCAACGCACCCACAATTACCCAAACACTCGCGCTCGCAAAAGCTTCTAGATTTCCCCTTAACCAGACTCACATTCCCAAATCCAAACTTCACAGCACCAAGATCTTTAAACCCATCACCTCCATCACACCCCGCATCCACACGGCGACAACCTTGAGAGTAATCACCAGAACCCCACCCATGGTCATCCAAAGGCTCAAACCCATTCACACACTCACACAATTTGGAATCTTCCCCGGTGCAAACCCCGAATCCCCCGCAGAGTCCCTGAACCTCGCACACATTCTCCGGCTTGAACCAAAAAATCTCCCAGGACCCCGCCTGGCTGCTCCACGCGTACTGCTTCACCTGCCCGAAGGGCTCCACGCGGAACATCGTCGGCGGCCGGAAGCCCGTATCGATGGCGCGTTCGGAGAAGCCGAAGGCCGCGGCGGGGGAGAACGGCGCGGCGAAGTGGAAGGCGTAGAGGTAGGGGACGGACATCTCGGGGACGTTGAGAAATCTCCCATTGCTCCAGTTCCCGGTGGACCAGTACGAAACGGTGTCGTTGAAGACGAGCTCGAACTCACCGTAGAAGGATGGTTTCAATCGAAGGGTGTAAAGCCCCGGGGAGGGGTCCGTGTCCGTGCGCCAAGAGGTGAGGGAGTTGAAGCGCGTGAGGTTCATGCCGGGGAGCCACGTGTCAGAGGGGGAATCGAAGCTCTGCCACGAAACGACGCCGTCGGAAGTGAGGAGGACGAGGTTTCCGGATTCCAGAAGCTTGAGGGTGAGATTGGTGGTGGTGTTGGCGGCGGCGGCGGCGGTCCAGAGAGTGGTGTTGAAGTGGGTTAGGAGTAACTGCCCGGTTGGGGTTAGTTGAAGGGATGAAGCGGCTTGGGAGGGGGAGGGGTGGAGGCGGTTGGCGACCCAGACGGTGTTGGGGTTGGGGAAACTGGTGCGGCGGATAGCGAGGTAGAATTTGGGCGGGCCTGGGCCCGGGATGAAATTGAAGAAGCCAAGTTGGAAAGTGTTGTTGGGGCTTTGCAGAGTGTTGTTGCCTTGGAGAATGATGGTGGCGGCGGAGGAGGAACGGTTGTGAATGAGAATGAAGAGAAGAAAGGAGAGGAACATTGTCTTTGGTTTGTTATGTTAAGGAAGTGGAATTGCATGTAGAAGAAGATGAAGATGAAGAAGAAGAAAGAGTGTTCGGAGTTACACTGTGTTTATATCTGTGTTCGTGTTCTCCCATGTCAGTTTCTAAACTCTCCACCTTTGGTCGCTGTTTTGTTTTTTAAATGTCCAAATTATCCTTTTTCCTTTTTTTTTTTTCATTCTTTCTCTCTCTCTATGCTCTGTCGTCAATTCTTTTCAGATTTTATGCTTTCTTATGTGATGTCATCACACTTCCACCTATTAAATAATAAGAAAATTATGATAAATAATTTCTAAATAATAATAGTTAAGTGATGAAATGAAAAAATATATGTTTTTGGAAACAGAGACAAACATTTCCATATTGGAATTCTTCTCATATATTGAAGGAATGAAAACAACATGATGTCTAAAAAAGAAACATAATGTCATCGTGATTCATAGGAATATTCAAACTATTCCTTTTGCTCCAATTGATAACTCATCAATTTTTTATTAACAATTTAGCTGTTTTTTTTTTTTTTTTAACACTTTACCTTATTAGGATGGTTAGTAATAATTAATATCTTGATATGATATGATATGATATCTGTTTTAGTTTAACATGTAATAATTATGCTTTCTGATTTTTTAAAGCCACACCTTTATCTGATTGAGGAATAATAATTTGAAATGATTCAAACTCTTTATAGTGTTGAAAGATAATTTTACCTCTAAAATAACCAATAGTTTGGTGACACAGCATTAAGAAAGGTTCTATTGCTCAGTACATAGGCTCAAAAGGGTATTTTTTGTATATATATAAATAAGATACTTTCTATCAGTGGAAGATTAAAGATATATTTCTGAATATTATTTTGTAAGAATTTTTAAGGAGAAAGCTATTTATAAATTTAATTTAATTTATGAAAAAGTTTCTACACATTAACTTGTACTCAAGTTAATTTTATTTTTTATCCAAATTTATTTAATGATATAAAACATAGTTTTTTATTTTTAATATTTTTATATTCTGTTAAACCATCACCGATAAATTTGAAGGATTTGATTATTATAACTCGTTTCAAACATACTACTGAGCAATATTTCACTAGTTAAATTATCATTCTGTGAGTTTTATAATTGTTTTGTACTCTGTCCTTTTATTAAATGTGTAATGATGTTGACATTTCATTAAAAAAAGTTAAATTGTGTTAACCTTGTTTTGCTTTTTTTTAATGACGTATTGGCATGTTAGAAATTCAATGGAGAGATCAAATATGTAAATTTGATAACATAACGGTAAAAATATATGAAAAGTTAAGTAATAAAATTTATAAAATAATAATAATAATAAAGTAATAAAATTTACATTTTATATACTTTATTATGAAATGTTTCATTTCAAAGTTAATTTGTTAATTCAAGAAAGTTACATGTACTTGAATATTGATTTAGATAATGATCTTTCGCCTCTATTGTCAAACGAATTGAAAAGTTGAATTATGCATTATATTTGTTTATTTGTTGATTATAACATTAATCTAGATGGAAGAAAACTCATTTTATATAGATATATATTTATATTTTGATTATATATGTATAGGGAAATTGAAAGTGAAAGATCAAGGGTAATTTGGTAAAAGACAAAATGGAGAGTGAAAGGGTGGTGGCAGACAAATGCTCTGAAGTCCACTCATCAAGTTATCTGTTTTCAACTAAGGAGATGGGAAAAAAATTAGAAAAAAAAAAGGCTTTTTGAGGAAAAAAAAGTAATATTTCTTTAATCAAGTGAAATATCTTGTCCCATTTATTTATAGGTAAAAAAAAAAGAATAAAAATCAAAACAAAACGCAGAGATAAAGGGACCATTAAAAAATGGGAAGAAATTGAGAAGCATGTTAGACCCAACCAAACCAAAAACTTGTTATTCTTACACAGAAACGCGTAAATCACTGCGCCGTGCAACTTTCGGAAAAAAACCACATTTTATTTTAATTTATTTTTCAGACATTATTAAAATTAATTAAATAAACCTGAGCATACACTAATTAACCATTTTTAGTAGTAAATGTGAAGTTTGTAAAAATCCAGATAAATTCCAAGCCCCAGAAAAGTAATTAATTTGTGTAGAATATGACACTGTGTTAGAGTTGGAGCTTGAAAGAACCCCACAAAGTGACCTTGTAGCTTCTGGACTTTTTCAAATATGAAATATTGTCGGTTCACTATTATGCAATTTTTCAGTTTAGAAAATCAAATATCTTTTTATTTTAGTTTAAATTTTTTATCCATTAGTTCAATTTAATTATGGGTTTTACAAAAGATAATTATAATATTTATTTTCCTAAAATTAATTTTGTTTACAATTTCCACAAGGTGTAAGTTTTAGGCACCAAAGTCCAACTTCACCAACCACTCTAGGAGGCCCATTGGCAGATTGTAGGTTTTTTTGGTAAAGGAATCAATCAATTCAGGTTTTGACTTATGACTATATATTTTGTGTGTCAGCCCCACATTACCTACGAAGTCAGTGAAAGGCTTTTATTAGGAAACGACTTTGAATTTTAATTTTTTTTTCTTATTTAAGTGTCTAAGATAAGTTGGGTATTTTTAATTAAGTTTTCTATTTTTAATTAAATTTTTATCAGATGATTTTATTATTTTGACTACTCAAAATTTTTACATTTTTTAATTTATTTTTATTATTTGAATGAGGTGAATGTAATCTTATTTTCATGTATTAAAAAATGTAAAGTTTTATAACCAATATAAAATAATATTATAGTAAATAAAAAATAACAAATATTTTCTATTATTTTTACTTAAGATATGTTGGATACTAATAAATTATTAATAGTTATTAATTATTATAAGAAAGATATGAAAGAGCCTAACAACTAACAACTACATTATCCAACATGATTTTATTAGAAACAATAAAAGTCATTTCATTTTTCATTAACAATATTCTTATTTCATACTAATTCACAAAATCTTACGTTTCTTTAAGATAATAATACTTATCCATAAGTAAAGAAGACACCAGTCACATCAACACCCAATTAATTAGAGTACTCAATCAAAGAATAATAAAGACTTAATTGAAGATATTAAGATTTATAAGATTCTTTTAATATTTTATTAAGAAAAATGGTTCTAATGATAATAGGCCCTCAAAGAAGAAAAATTACTGTTATTGGGCATGCTTATCAATCAATTCAAAAAATTCTATGATCAAAACATCATCATGAGGTTTATTTTTCACAATCACTACCTCTTTTGTCTCTTCCCTTTTCATTCTTGACAAATCAAAACAAGTTACGACACCCCATGTTTGGTTTAGTCTTTTTTAACAAGAGTACTTTTTCAATTTAAAAAATGTAAAATCTTACAATATTTAACTAAATCAAGCACCCTGACATTTATTACTTCAATGATGGATCATCTGGTACTGCCATTATCCATTACACTTGGGTTCAGAACAATTATCTTGCATCATGTGTTATGATTGCCAATAAATGTAGAAAGAGTAGGGAAGTTCACAGTACTAAACAATCCATGGAAGAAAAAGTCTATAAACAATCAATCCATGACAAGGAAGTTAAGAGGGGGGTCTTTAAAGGGAAAGGTTGAAGGACTTTGATTTGGTACAATCAATATTTGAGTTGGGAAAGTAGGGTAGGGTGACATTAATGGTGCCATTGAAAATTTTGAACAGATTGTGCTGTTTGTTTAATATAGACCAAGCCAACTAGAATGTTTAATATAGCTATAGCTTACTCTTTACAGCACCTCACTTCCAGCAAAGGCAAAACAACAAATGGAGATCACTATCAAACAGAAAAGTAGCAGAATCAACATTTGTTAACCATGTTCACAAATTACCCTTTTTTTTGCCACCCTCAGAAGAGTTTTCAATTTAAAACAAAAGGGGTTCAGTGTGTACAACAAAAGATGGGATTCCCAACATTCACCACAATATGTACATTGAGAAAGTGCTAAAATGTAAGGCAGACTTTATTTACAAGACTAATATGCATTTTTTTTTTTCTCTCACAAAGAAAATGACATAGAAAAACAAATAAATATTGAGAAATTGGTAGAAGAATATGGAGAGAGTGGAGCAAAGCAACATCCATTCTGTGAACATGAATTTCTTCATCTTGAGAAAAGCCTTCATCTGTTCACTGGTAATAGGTAATTGCACTAAAACAAAGACCTTTTAAATGCTCTAGGAATTGAAAATGAATTTGTATTATCTTCTAACCAGCTATCAAACAGTGAGTTTCATCTATCTTTCAGGCATTTATAAGAAGCTCTTTTTTTTAAGCAGCAGGACTAGTTCAGTGTCTGGTCAAATATCATCTCCTGTAGCATAGAGGGAAAATTATTTTACTATAGCTCAGCATAAGAGATAAACAAGATAAAAAAAAGGCTGAGAAAGAGGGTATTAACTGTCAACAATAACCAATAATAGACATTCGAAAGAAACTTTTACTAAAAATGGCACAAAAAAAATCATCTTTTCATTACATAGTTAAGGAATTAATGCAGAAAGCCAAACCTGATCACATATAGGACAGAAGTCACTTCTTTCCATCCACTCAAGAATGCAAGACAAGTGAAACTGGTGTTCACATTTTGTCAGAGTTTTTGGATTCTCAACATCATATTCTGCATGAAAAATAAAAGTAAATACATCAAGCAATAGTTTCCGGAGATAATCAGAAGGCCTAAATACCTCAACTGAAACATGGAAAATCTGACATTGTTGAAGTTTAACAGATGATCTTACTGACCATCAAGACAAATTGGACAGTCGTCCTCTTCTTCTGTCACTAATGCATGAAATTCCTTTAATTTTGACAGTTCTCCCTTGCTTGGAGATATAGGTGTTGAAAGAGCTTTAGCTTTGCAGTCAGATTCTTCAAGATCTTCACATGTAATTAATGTCTCAAAGCTAGTAGCACTAACTGTTTCTCTGCCTGATTCAGATTCTGATGATGCTGGACCTCCCAGGACCATATCATATGGTAGAGGAGCAGGTGGTGGCTGGTATGTATCAGGGGAAGAAGTTTCCAGGTTCAAGCCTACCAGCAATCCAGTAGTGAGTGAAGTATTTGTACCATCATTAGATGTTGCAGACTCATGCTCTTCTAGAGTTGGAGGGCACTGAAAGCAAGAGTATTTTAGTTATCACATCATGTGTTCATGAAAAAACATACCATCACTAAAAACACTGGACTAGGAAACACTGAAAACATTCAAGTTAAACTACAACTCAGACACCACCTTCTCATCTGACCCTCCATGGTTTCGTTTCACTTTCTTGCTGTTAATCTGTGTAAGAAATAAAATAAAAACACAACTGGTACAAAGTTCATAGATTATCTGGAATTAACTTTGATGCATGTCTATATTTAAAGAAGTAATAATAATCATAACCCTTACAACCCCCCTGATGTACCAGAGCTAAATGTATGATTTCTATTGGTAAAAAGGTAAAATATTATTTATCATCGGTATTTACCGAACAATTTTTTGTTCAGGATTTGATAGCTAACTTGCATTTACATCATGTGAAAATCTTTTTATCTGCAGCAACTGCATTTCATAAACGTTACATAGTGCATGAAAATGATGTTCAGTTTGAAATTGCATAGACATTACAACAATAAAACGACATAGTGATTTTTAACAGCAAGTTGAGTTGAAATGGTTTGACCCTTCAACAACGAGTAACTCACTGAAAAAATACTGACAAAAATTATTACAAGCATAAATTGAGGGAAGCTGTTTGAATTAAAAATTGCAAGGGAAATGAGGAGCAATAGAGTAACTTGATTGATATTACACTTCAATTCTGACATGCATTTGTTGAAGAGGGCAACTTACTAGAATAAACCACAAACTGAATGAATTTCCAATATTCAATCTTTTCATAATGAAATCTAAACATGTTTTTTATGGACCATTTTTTTCTGAGTTTGAAAGATGGGGAACTAAGCAGGTAAGAGAGGGTAGAAGATTACTGACATAGTAATACACTGGTGTCCCATGCAGGTGAGTTTTCCTGGCAGAACAACAGCAACCTCCCATTTTTCAGCTGTCATTTTCTGTCAGACAACCAAACCTACCACCTACTGACACTCTCATTCTCTTCTGGTTTTTTGAGGGATCGAAAGAGGATCAAAGGCCAACACTTTATGCTTCCATTCTGCAACCACAAGTAAAAAGAGTGTACATAAAAACATATATCACATTAGAAACCAACTTATATGGCATGAAATCAATGCCAACTTAAAATAAGCAAAGACCACAAAGTGAAACAATCAATTTACACAGCTGGAACAGCCAAGTCCTTCATTTTGAGCAATAAATAACATAATATCAAGTTGCATGTAGTCTCAGTACTGCTGCAAAAAAGTTGAAAATGACACACCCTAATTCATGATCACCCCAGTTACATATTCCTAAATCAGCACTCAAACTTCAAAAAGAGACAAACTTTCCATTCATGAAACCAATCCATTCAATCAATAACAACATGGCAGCAAACAAACAACGAAGTCAGATTCATCCGCCGCCACCACAAAACAGAGCAAACACCCTGACCCAGAACAGAATAATACCACAAAAACCAAGAAAAGGGTTGAACAGAAAGATCCATTTGAATCAAAATCCATGGCATAAACCCTAAAGTGTGAGGTGGAAAAAGTACACAGCTTTCTAGTTAATTTTTGGAGGGCATAAAGAAAAGTACCTTAATTGGAAGGGAGGGTGGGAAATTGGTTCCACCAAAAGGGATAGAGAGGGATTGAGAAATTGGGAAGTTGGATTATTGTTATGTGTGCATTGTTTGATAGGCATAGCATTAGCATCTGCATAGGTAAGTTGTTTTAGTACTTAGTTTTGATTTGATGTTACTGTGTTGTGTTGGTGGGGTTGTCCGTGCACAGCTCCACTCGTTTGTGTGTCATAAGGAGCTTTGTCGTGGCTTTGGATTTGGATTTGCAAGTGTACAATACAACTCCATTGCCAAAGTCAACTCCATTATTTCAGCAACAAATTTATTGCATATTTAATGTAACACTCCCTTCTAAGACTCTCAGACATTTAATATGAAGGTTGTAGTGTTTCAAAATACTAAATGTGTACGTGTATATTTGCATTCATTCGTAGAATCTAACTACTTTTATTATATCTCTGTTACTGACTTCCAGATTCAACTTCTTGACTTGTGTACCTTTATTTGTTTACCTGAGATACGATCATGATAGTTTTCAAACGTAACAAACAAAAAAAGTGTAGTATAAATAAGTAACAAGACAACATTTTACACAAATAGCTCAGTGCATTTTAACGTATCTTAATCTATTCTTATTTAGATTGATTATTAATAAAACAAGAAATAAGGAAATACCGGATAAAGTAAGAATTTATATTTATTATATACAATTACAAATTAAAAATTCTATCACAACATCACATTATTATCCTATTGAATATTTGAAATACTAATGACCTAAACATCTAATAATTTCGTTTGAACAAAATTATTTTACTTTAACAACTTGTAAAAGAAATATTAAATATGTATGATTAAAATCTCTTCACTCAAGTTATTGAGAGTGGGTTAATATACTTAAACACCTTATCAATGCTTAAGTGATAAATTTAGATAAAACATAAATTATTCTTATATCCCTCTTTGCTGAAGTTACAACATGTTACTCAAATAATATTTAGTTGTAAAATCTTAAAAAAAAAAAAAAAAAAACCAAAAACTCATCCAAAACTCTTAAGATTTCATCACTTAAATGATTAATTATCACTTGAATTAGGAATTTCGAGACAATTATTACCTCTTTCTTACCTTAATTGATAAAAGTTATCACTAAAACATTAATTAGTTATTTAAATAATAATCCTACATGTTCAAAGTTTAAACTCTCTTTTAAACATTGTTTAAGCTACAATTTGACTTTCAAACTGAGATATGTAGAAAAAAATAATTTATATATAAATCATAAATTCACTCAAAACCAAATTCAACCATTCAAACAAGTCCAAAACACAATTTTATCTTTCTCTATTAACTGTGATCTAATCACCTTCTTATTCAAATCTTCACATTTTTTATTCTCTCTAATAAAACATAAAAATTTCAAATAATTATCACAATTAGTACTTCCTATTTTATTTAATATATCATATTCTATTTGCAAAATGAAAAATACCCTCCCAAAATTCTATCTTGCAAACTATTCCAATGAAGACTTTTACTTTAACTTCCATCATATATGTTATATGCATATCCATTATATTTTGGCTTCTCTAAATAATATCATATATGTTATATGCATATCCATTAGATTTTGGCTTCTCTAAATAATAAGTAAATATGATAAAGAATTTGTTTATCTTCAGGTCATAGAGTTGTCTTAAAAACTCTTTCAACTTATATAATCCCTTATCAACTAGGTCAAGATATAAATAAATTTTTAAATTTTATTTTTTTAAAATAAATATCTCTACCGCTACATGCTATTTTGTTAAACTTACAGGAAATTACACTTAGTTATTAAACACATACTCACCTACGTTAAGTTTTAATAAAATAACAATCACAACTTATTTTTAATTTTTAAAATACATCTATCTCCTTTACGCATTTTAATAAAATGACATTGATGTAAAACTAATAATTGCTTATTTTACTTTATTTAAAAATAAATTATTGACCAAAACTCAAATAAAAATTAAAGCTTGGAATATAAAAATAAATATTTTTTTATTAAAAATAGTTTAGTTATTATATATTAAAAAATATAAAAATTTATATTATCACCCAATTATAAATTATTTTGTAAAATTAAAAAACATTTGTTTGAGAAAAATTATTTCAATATAAAAGTAAATAGCTAAAAAATGTATGATTAAATTTATTAACTATTTCAATATGTTGTAAAATGAGGCAAGTATAAATATAAGTAAAATAATGAGTATGTGTATTATTTTATTAATAACATAATGGACGGAATATTTATTTTAAAATTAGAAAAATATTAATATAATTTTAAGAAGCCTTGGAAAAGTTGAATGTAATTTTTTCATAAATAAATTTTTGAATTTTTATTTACAGAAACTTTCTATTTTTATATTTTTCTATTTTAATTTTTAATTAAACTTTAGTTAGTATGAGATTTTTAAATAAGATAAAAAAATGAGTGATATGTTATTAAAAATATAAAATATATATTATTTTATTATTATTTAAATCATATAAGAGGTTTTAAAAATAGAAAATGTGTGATTTTTATTTTAAAGTTAAAAAACCATAAGTATCATTTAGCATAATTTTAAAGAAAATACGTTTATTTTTTTTTATAAATTTAAGTCTAGATTATTATTTACTATAATAAACAATTAATGAATAGATACACTTTTGTAAGGGCTCATGTATACATTTTTTTTATGGTTTTACTCTTAAAACCTAGAAGAATTAATAAAGATAATACACTTCTTTAATTACTTTATTTTGTGTATGTACATTCTTTTCCTATTTTTTTCTTTAAAACTGTGATAATTGTTTTTAAAATTAAACTGTATTAAAAATAATCTATAAAATTAAACTCTTATTTTATTTAACAATATGTATACATATTTGTTTTTTAAAAAATAAAATTTAGACAAATAAAAAAAACATAAATAGTTATTATATATATTATTACAATTTTTAATTTTTATATTTTAGTAATCACTTTTTTATTGTAATAATAGTTATATAAAAAACTTAATTATGTTTAATGTATTTTATCACCATTAAAATGTGTACATATACACCTTCTCCTATGGTTTACAGTAACAAAAATCTAACTAAATATGTAACGGTTATAAGCATTTTTATCTCACCAGAATTCACTTTGACAGAGACTAAAAATGTTGTTTGATTAAGATTACATTGTGATGTTCGAATCCAAACTCCAAATTTGGATAAAATGAAACAAAATCATGGCATTAACAGTTAAAACTGAGTCAAATCTTTAACATGACAAGTCTTACTGTAACTGTGTTTAGCCTCTCATCTCATGCTTTGCAAATTCCATTTCAAAAAGCAGCTTCGTTTCCCTCCAAACGCTTATTCATTTGCCACTCAATGCACCCATTCATGGATCACACGCAGAGCTTCTGTGCCATTTCCTGATAAAACCCACTTCAGAGACCCTCGCACTGTTCATTTATTTTGTGCTAATGCCCTCAAAGTCTCCGCCAAATGGGCCCTTCTTCCTGAAGGAAAACAGTTGCATGCCCATTTGATAAAGTTTGGATTTTGCCATGTTCTGTCCCTGCAAAATCAGATTTTGAGTGTTTATCTTAAGTGTAAGGAAACTAAAGATGCACAGAAACTGTTTGAGGAATTGCCTGTGAGAAATGTGGTCTCGTGGAACATTCTGATTCGGGGCTTTCTTGGATGTGGCAGTGCAATTGAAAATGACTTGAATCCACAGCTCTGTTTTTCTTATTTTAAAAGGATGCTGTTGGAAATGGTGGTTCCGGACGGTACCACTTTGAATGGTCTCATTGGTGTTTGTGCAAAGTTTCATGATATTGACGTGGGTCTCCAGTTGCATTGTTTTGCAGTGAAACTGAGACTTGATTTGGATTGTTTTGTTGGAAGCGTTCTTGTTGATTTATATGCTAAATGTGACTTGGTTAAGAATGCAAGGATGGTTTTTCATGTTGTTCCTCAAAGAGATTTGGTTATGTGGAATGTGATGATTTCTTGCTATGCCTTGAATCGTTCACCGGAAGAGGCTCTGGGAATGTTCAACTTGATGCGATCAGAGGGTGCAAATGGAGACGAGTTCACTTTTAGCAGTGTGCTTAGTGTATGTGATACTTTGGAATGTTATGGTTTTGGAAGGAAGCTTCATGGTCATATTCTGAAACAGTCATTTGATTCAGATGTGTTAGTAGCTAGTGCACTGATTAACATGTATGCGAAAAATGAAAATATAAGTGACGCACACAAACTATTTGATAGAATGGTGATTAGAAATGTTGTGGCTTGGAACACCATTATCGTTGGGTCTGGGAATTGTGGAGAAGGGAATGAGGTTATGAAGCTTCTCAGAGAGATGCTTCACGAAGGGGTTCCCCCTGATGAACTAACTATTTCCAGCACTATTAGCTCATGTGGCTATGCTTGTGCCATCACTGAAACAATGATAGTGCATGCTTTTGCAGTTAAATCATCATTTCAAGAATTTGTATCTGTTGCTAATTCTCTGATCAGTGCGTACTCCAAGTGTGGTAGCATAACTAATGCATGTAAATGCTTCAGATTAACTGCAGAACCTGATCTTGTTACGTGGACTTCATTGATAAATGCATTTGCATTCCATGGTCTTGCCAAAAAAGCAACTGAAACATTTGAGAAGATGCTATCTTGTGGAGTGATTCCTGATCGAATTTCTTTTCTTGGTGTTCTCTCAGCTTGTTCCCATTCAGGGCTTGTGGCTAAGGGACTTCACTACTTTAACATGATGACCAGAGTGTATCATATTGTTCCTGACTCAGAGCATTATACCTGCCTTGTTGACCTTCTTGGAAGATATGGTCTTATAAATGAGGCTTTTGAATTCTTAAGGTCACTGCCAATGGAAACTGAATCACACACATTAGGAGCATTTATTGGATCCTGCAATGTCCATGCAAATATAGGACTGGCTAAATGGGCTGCAGAAAAGCTCTTCATGATAGAACCAGAGAAGAGTGTAAACTATGCAGTCATGTCTAACATTTATGCTTCCCATAGACATTGGTGTGATGTAGAAAGAGTTCGTGGAATGATGGGGAACAAGGGTGATGCAAGAGTCCCTGGTTGCAGCTGGATAGAAATTGGTAACCAAGTTCATTCGTTTGTATCCAATGATAAGACACACCCTAAAGCTTTAGAAATGTATGCTACATTGAAAATGCTACTTCGGCCAATGAAGGAAAAATGTGGTATGAATTTGTGAAGGATGCATCAGTCTATGATCTACTTAATGTGTACTTGGATTATCCAATGGGACAAATACATGAAATTGGTTAGGTGCTTTTGGTGTTATTCTCTGATTAAAATTGAAGTTTTATTTTGATAATCTGTGTAACAATATAATAAATTATATTAAGTATTAGTATAGGTTATTGAAATCAAACTTCAACTTCCATTGGAGAACACAAATTTAGTTTAGTTATTGACTTTGTATACTGACGAACTAATGAGAATCTTTCGTTTAGTCCGTTAGATTGGATCGTTCACTGGGATATTAAAAGGGATTTCTTTTTGCACCTCCACAATTTCGTTCTGCATTCCATAAACATGACTCTTTATTCTTCTTCTAATAATACATAGATTTTGATATATTATTTTTTCAAATATATTTTTAAATATTCAAACAAAAATTCTTTCGTAATGTATATTTGAAAACTATGGGTGTAGAAAGAAATTAATTATTAATGTCATTTACTTAAATTTTCGTTGATGACGTTTTAATTTACAAAAATATTATATGATCACTTATGACAATTTCAACGTGTATTTTGGGAGCTCAACATTATGTAATAAGTTGAAACTTAGTATTCGTCAGGTTTGAATGTGTTATCGAATAAAATAATCATGAAGTCAACCCGCAATATCCGCATAAAGTTTATATCTTTTGAAATTTCTTCATTCTGCTTGAAAAGAAAAATCTTTTGTCAATTTTTTATCATTTACAAATTTTCTTTACATTTGATAACTAAACAAGTCTTTATAATGTCTAGTATTTTTAATCCACTTAAAACATTGATTAGTGATTTCAAAGTTTCAATATATTTTAAATGCATGAGAATGTAATTGCTTTCAAATTTTTCAAATATTTTACTTGAATGAACCAATTCAAATTCCTTGTGTTTCAAGTTCTTTATTTAGTGAAGTTTTTAATTTTCATAATACAAATTTCATTTTAGGTATTATTTGGAAAAAAACCATTTTAGTATTTTCTGAGATCTCTTCATTTTGCTTGAAAAGAAAAACCTCATAGAATTCTCAACATTTTAAAAATTGAACTCCATTAAATACGAAATTATCAATTATAAAATGTTGATATCTAAATTCATGAACATTCCCTTAAAAAAAATAGAATGCTGTGGTTAAAATTATTATTATCTATAAGCATTATGTTCATTACATGTATAGATAAAAAAAAATATAAATTCATTGAATGTTTATTGTGATGTGATGAGCAATTATTTTCCAGAACAAGAAAAAAAGTAGTGGGCATATACATTTAATTCATGGCCCATAAAGAACTAAGTTAGGTCATAAAATTACCCACCTGTAATTAAATTGAATTAATCTGACTCATACATTGAATAATAGATTAGGATATTCTAAATTGACAACTTAAGTCTAATCACATGCTTTGAAAATGGATTTTTCCTTAAGATTATCGTATAAAGTTGAGTTGAAGTTTGTAACTATGACAAAATTGTATCACATTCGAAATTGATTTGAAATTGGGATTTCTACATTGTGAGAAGTCAACAACCAACAAAGACCAAGAAAATTAGATGTTAACCACCTTCAAATTCAATAGAGCTGTAATATTGCAAACTCCTTGTTTATTTTGTATACATAATCAGTAATTTATTTATTGTTTTTCAAAAATTAATGGATCGTTTCACTGATATTTAGTAATTAAAATTAATTAAACTATTTTTCATAATAAAATCTTAAATTTATTTTAAAAACTTTTAACATGGTTAACTTGGTATAGAGAATGATTTGATCAACTTAATTTTACTTGGTATATAGAATACTGACTCAACTTTAATTATCATATGACATTAGTTAGGACATCACACCACATTCATAATTTTTTAATTAATCTCAATCTAAATATTTTAAGTTAGACTTGTATCGAAGAATTTTTTATTCAATTCTAGTTTGATTTTTTTTTTTTTTTTTTTACCTCAATCTTAATCTTTCAACTTATTTTGAATGAATATTTTTTTCCTTAACTTTTTTTTAATAACTGAAATAATAATATTTTTTAATTAACTTACATCAAAATATAGTCATTTTGTGGGTGAATCGATTATTTAGAAAAGAGAAAATTATCACTAGATAGATTCTTATTAAGGGATCAAGATGGGGCTTTTTAAATACATTTTTAACGTATTAAAAGAGATTAAATAAGCTGTTTTTTTTATCAGATGCATAGAGCTCTAATTTATGCATAAATGAATTCTTTAACAACAATAATAATACAATATTACGACCAAAAGTTTATACCTATTTTTTGTTTATGAAGATTTGTGAATTTTAGTAAAAGGCAATTGTCCGGAAATTATACATGCCCAGTCGCACTTTTCAATTCAATAACGAAAATATTATTTTATTTTAACTTGCGTGTAGTTCAGTACCACTTACGTACAACATATTGTAACTAATAATTAATAATTAATAATTAGTAATTCATAAATAATCAATGCCCATGTAATAATATAACTATAAAACCCCAAATTCCGCGTTGACCGATGCAACACGGCCATAAAACCCCTTTATGCTAGACGGCACCGTTTAATTAGATACAAAAACATTATTAAAGATGACCAATTAGGTTTCTTTTAATAAAGACTAACCATCACGTGACTAATAACCTAATAAAGCTATAAAAAAAATAACTATAATTTCCTATTTACAGTAATTTTCTGGTTTTTATGATAATAACTTTAAAACTTATGTTAATTATAAATTTTAATTAATTAATAGTATAAAATTTTTATTAATAATATATACAAACTAGACTCAAAAACTAATAATTAAAATATGTCATTGTTTCAAGAAACTCCAATTTTTGTGGGTGACAGTTTTATCATTTTTATTTTAATCTGATTGAGTCTGAATTAAGATTAGAAGTCTGATTATATATAATTATGTTTATAATGAGAACGTATGAGTTGGGTAGAAAGTTTTCTAGAAGATATTTTCCTATTTATTAGCTTTTTGTCAATTGTAAAATTAATAATAATTTATAGAATAAAGATGACGTCAACAATTTTAAAGGAGGTGTTTTCTTCTTAGTGTAAAAGTTTTAATGGAAAATTACCACCGACCATTATATACAAAAAAGTATTTTTGAAACTATTCTTAAAATAATTTGTTATTTTCTCTAATTTAACATGTTATTTTTCAAGTCTTGGTCCCAAAAAAAGTGTCATCAAAAGTTGGCTATTGTACCCTGCCTGGAAAAGTGGTTCATGAGAACCTTATGGTTCATTAAAAGTTAGCACCTTTCTAAGTCAATGCACAAAATGTTTCTTTCTGCATCTCCAGCCACTTGCCTAAACCCCTAAAACATTCTTATCTTCTTCACCAATCATTGAGGACTTTTCAAAATTATTTTCAAAAGCACTTTCAGATTCAAATTATCCGTGAGTAAATATTTTCTCAACTATATAACGTGAATTCATAAATATAAATTGGTTTTACAAAATTTAATTAAACTTAAAATTTTACTTTTTTAGGATGATACCATGTTATTCTTAATCAAATTGTTATTAAATCATTTATAAAAATTATGTATGAGATAATTAAATATATTATTCATTGTACATTATATTTAAGTTATGTTGTGATAAAAAGAATAGTTTGATTATAGTGAATCAAACATTTTAACTACTAATAGCTTAATTATATCTAAAATATATGATAATTGAAGAGTGGCTTTGTTAGTTGTTCTAAGTGTGGCAGCAAAACAACGTTCTTAGAATCAAAAGAACCACCGAAATATAAGACTTAGCTTATGTAGCTTGGTCTCCCCGGCGCATACTAGCATCACCCACCCTTTAAAATCACCAGACAAATTTGAAAAGTCTTCATTTTTCTTACTTCACTTCAGTTGACTCTCTCTCTCTTTCCAACCCGCCATTTTTTTTCTCTCTCCAAAGCGTAAATGACTTCTGCATATCCCCCTCGCCGGCGATCAGGCTCCGACCATAGCAGAACGCCGGGAAGAGTGCCCCCTTCTCCGGGGTACGCCTCCTCCGAGCTCAGCACCTCCACAGTCTCAGGGCGCCAGAACCCCGTCGCCGCCGCCGCAAGGTCCTTCGCAGGAATGTTCGCCGCGTGCTTCTCGCCGCCGGAATCTGACATCTCCAAGAGCATCGGGGATTCCGAGGAGTTTAAGTCTTCTTCCAGTACTAGTTCCATTTCCCCTTCTTTTAGGAGAAAACTTTGATAAAATATCTTAAGTTTCTAGTTTTCTTTTCCTGTTAAAGTTAGAGTTTGCTTCAATTTATTTTCACCTTAAATGTCAGCTTTAAGGTGAAACCTCAATTCTAATCTAAGAACATCATGTAAGTTTGGTCTTTAGCTTTTGGGAGGACGCGTGTGTATGTGCACGCGCCTTCTTCTATGTTGTTTCGGATTTCGGAGAAGTTATTTATGTGTTTTAGCACGGGAAGTTTGCATTTTTAAGCTGCTGAGAAGAAGGGTAGAGGTGTCAAGAGAATTTGAGGTTTTGGTCTGAATCGTGATATATTGATCCGGGTTTGGATTTTGAATTTTGATTATGGGTCAAGAATTTGGTCAACTCCCGGTTCCGATAATCATGGCTTTCTATTTTGGGAATAAATTATTTTGTAAATCTGCATTTTTTTTTTGTTTGTCTGTGTGCAGGGTAACTTCTGAACTAAGAATGCACTTTTGAATTTTTCATTAATGTATTGCATTTAGGACATGATTTGCATGGTTTTATTGTATAAAAAAGTAGTACGTGTAACCAAAAAAGATTTAGAATACGATTAGAATCTATACATGTATCCGAAACACTACAGGTTTTGAAGTTCTGTTGCTAAAAGTTTGAGTTAAGGAATTTCTTAATTCCTTATCAATGCATTTGCATTCAGATCACTAGTTTGCGTAGTTTTTCTTTAGTGTTTTAGGCTAAAACACTAAAGATTTATCTTTTAAGCTTATAAATGGAGTGGAGAAATTAAAATGAACTATTGTGTTTGTTTCATAGCTTCATCGAATGGTTTAAGAGGTGGTTCAAGAGCTGGTAGTCAGAGAGGGCGTGGCTCAAGTGGAGGTATGAGCATCAGTTCATACAACATAGTACCAAAGAAAGAACCTGGCATTGTGAAGTTCACCATGGAGGAAATCTTCCAAGTCACAAGAAATTTCTCCCCTCCTTTCAAGATTGGCCAAGGTGGTTTTGGTGCTGTGTACAAGGCAAAACTCCTGGATGGTACTGTTGTTGCAGTAAAGCGTGCTAAGAAGGTTTATTTCTAGCCTATTACGGTGCTCAAATGTGTCACCATTTGCATGGAATGAGAATGTTAGTGATAACAATTTACGAACACCCAAAAGCTATTGGTTAATTGCTTTTGCTTTGCAGAGTCTATATGAGAAACATTTGGGGGTGGAGTTCCAGAGCGAGATCCAAACACTATCCCGGGTGGAACACTTGAACTTGGTCAAGTTCTATGGATATTTGGAGCAAGGGGATGAAAGGATCATTGTCGTGGAGTATGTTCCAAATGGAACCCTCAGAGAACATTTAGATTGTGAGTTTCTCTAGTCTTTTAGCTATTGTCTATTTGTAATTTGCCCTTGCATCCAGCATTGGCCTTTTGTGCCTACTACAGCTTGATCATTGAACTGTTACAGGCATTCATGGAAGCGTTCTGGACCTTGCTGCACGTCTGGATATAGCAATTGATGTTTCTCATGCTATCACCTATCTTCATATGTATATAGGTACAACTCTACTCATCAAGCAACTTTGTCATGGCAAAGTGCATATTTGTTTGTCCCTAAGAAAGTAAACCATCAATTTTGTCCTCAAAGTATTCTCCTCTCTATTCAATAAAGTGAAAACTCTGTCTAAGTAATCTCCAAAGTATTAGAAATCATGTAAGTAATCGTTCAAGTAATTGGAAAACTATTCAAATGGGTTGTTGAACATTATTGTTACCTTAGTGTTTCTTGAGAAAGAGTAATACTTTGGTAACCACATTGATGCTTTATCGATACATAGAATGATGAAAAAGAATCTATCTGACTTTATTGTATTTTGTGTTCGCTTTGTAGATCATCCTATCATTCATAGAGACATAAAATCTTCAAACATTCTTCTCACTGAAAATTTTCGAGCTAAAGTAGCAGACTTTGGTTTTGCTAGACAAGCCCCAGACAGTGACTCTGGCATGACACATGTTTCCACCCAAGTCAAAGGAACAGCTGGCTACTTGGATCCTGAATACCTGAAAACTTATCAACTAACTGAAAAGAGTGATGTGTATTCATTCGGAGTTTTGCTTGTTGAACTTGTCACCGGCAGACGCCCCATTGAACCAAAATTTGAACTCAAGGAGCGAATAACGGCAAAGTGGGTGAGTACTGTGCACTATTTTCCTTCATTTTGTTCTTCTTGTTTGCTATGTAGTACTTTTTCATGATTGCATGAAAAAACAATATCTTCTTATGATACCCCTTTTTGCTTATTAGTTCAGCACCTTCTCTTCCTGGTTACTCCTTCTCAATCCGTTGCTCAACTCTTTGTTAAGGAGGATTGAGAGGGCATTTGAAAGAGCTTACAATAATGTTCACAAATGTTACATTTCTATAAATGTAACACAAATACCGACACAACACGGACACATAGACACTAATTTCTAAAATATAAGACACTAGGACACATATCTATATATTATATCACTATGTATCATTAATTAATTCTTTACTCTGACACACCAAACTCTTCAATGGAACTTGTTGGGTACAAGTGCAGGCTATGAAGAGGTTCATGGAGGAAGATGCTATCTCGGTCTTGGACCCAAGACTGGATCAGACTGCTGCAAACACTTTGGCACTACAAAAGATTCTGGAGCTAGCTTTGCAGTGCTTGGCTCCACATAGACAAAACAGGCCTAGTATGAAAAGATGTGCCGAGATCCTTTGGGCCATCCGCAAGGATTTCAGAGAGGAGTTATCAGCTTCAAAATTTCGCTCATTTTCCACTACTTCCCAAAGGAGCACCTCACTGAGAGAGTGACAAGGCTAGTTGCAACAGTTGCATAAGAAAATGCAAAAAAGTGCTAGAAACACACTCTCAGATTGACTCCTTTGAACACATTCTTTTTCATTGGTTGAAATTAATGAATCTTTGTCCTGGTTATTAGTTTTCAATAAATTTCAATCAATAGAAAAGAGTGAGTGTGATAGAGAATAGGTTTCTAACACTCATGGTGGGGACAAACAATGGCCTTCGGAGAAAAACCACTCTTCTATACTATAAGAAACTTTGGCACTAGGAATGTTTGGTCTTAGAGTGGCATGTTGATGTTCATATTTTGTGGAAATTGTACATGAGATTCTTGGCTTGTGTATAGGAATGAGAGAGCATACTTCCACTAAAGATAAGTGCATTGTTTTCCTTAATTGTGCATTTTTTTTTTGTTCTTCTTAGTATATACGAGGAAAACTTGTATTCTATTGATTGAAAACTTGATTGGTGTATTCTATTTGAGTATAATATTCCATTTTGCAGTTGAGTATTTGTTTCATTTCACTTTTTGTTGGACCCTATTGGTACACTAATCATTTATGAGGTAGGTGAGTGGTAATGATCTTAATCCTATTTATATTCATGAGAAGCAAAGTGGCCACGTTATTATATTGAACCAGGTTTGGTAGTGCAACAAGTGGTGGTTGGCTGGACCACTGCAACTGCAAGTGTGATGCTTCTCTCACAACTGAATTAAATATGAATGCAACAGTAATATATTTATATGTTAACACACTCTTGCTAAATATTTAAATCAACTTTTACTTTAGAAAATTATCGTCAAGAATTTCACTGATTTTTAATATATATTGGACACGACTTTTAACAAATACTTTCAATTATTAATTGTTTCTAGTAATATAAAATCTAATCCAGATAAGAGATTCTACTAAGAATGGTTAGTTATGTTTCAGATGTTAATAAAAAAATATTTATTATTTCTGATGTTATCTTTTTTTTCTTTCGATGTATTCATTATTTCTAGTACTAATTAGTAATTCCTAACATTCTTCTTTTAATAGAATAAAATGATATGGTAGATAATTTACTACAGAAGTTTGAATACTATGCATTGCTTCTAAATTAGTTATAATCATTGTACATAAATGATGAGAAAGGTGCTGTAACAAAAATGATAGGTACATTCATTGGATTGAAACTTATGATAGGGATAATAAGTTGTCAATATATTCAAAATTGTCTCCTAATTTTTTTAGTATGTTCTATAATCCTCTCATTAGCTTTGATACTTTTTATACTCTTAGAAGTAATTGTGTTGTTGACATATAATTATGCAGTCAAATACTTCCATATATATTGACTAACGACATTATGAAAATTAACATGTCAACATAATTAACTACAAAAAATAATATAATAGCTACCAAGAATAAACTAATATATTTTTTAAAGGTTGAATATTAAAAAATATTTTTGAAAATACAAATCACAACAAAAGTCATTTTTTGAGATAAAAAATTTATTTATGTCTAAAAATTTTTATATACATGAAAAACATATATGCATATAAATGTCAAAGTTGTATAATGAAATACAACTTTCTAATGAAAACAGTGTTTTAGCCTCATTTATAAATTTCAATAACTTTTGAAAAGAAATTAGCCTTGAATGTTCAAAAAGCCTTCATCAAGACGTGATTACCGGTGCGATAGAAAACTACCTGCCTGTTGTTTTATTATTGAGGAACTGAAGATGAAAATAAATATGATTGATTTAGATTTTTTTTTTTTTAAATATGAACACTTACTGTCTAATTTACGTAATGATAGGGGTAGAACGCTTTACGATAGAGACAAAAAAAAAAAAAAAGAATTAAATTATAAATATAAAATTATGAAGAATGGATATTTAAGGATTCTAGTGTTCTTAACTTTCTGGGAACAACTTAGTGTGGTCTAATTTCGTCCCTTTTTGGTGAAT
>Ga0209700_100926_pt1 | contig 59011 bp, 24 predicted proteins | sample SiratroredBW_FD_187528 | JGI IMG/M metagenome (GOLD analysis project Ga0209700, IMG submission 187528) | Root nodule microbial communities of legume samples collected from California, USA - Siratro red BW (SPAdes) (version 2) | ecosystem: Host-associated > Plants > Roots > Nodule | place: USA...
CAAGCAAAAGTAACACTAGAATTGGAGTGCTTTTTGGACCATTTTCGCTCAAGCGAAAGAATTTTCGCTTAATTGAGGATGATTCTCACTCAAGCTAATTTTTTTTTTTTTTTTTTTTTTTTTTTCCTTTCTTCTTTTTTTTTTTTTTTTTTTTTTTTTTTTTGCCTTTCTTCTTTTCTTTCTTTTTTTTTTCTATTAGAATTGAATGAGAATTGCTATAGAATTTTTGGGTTGTTACATTCATGGTATTAGAGCAGTTCGTCCTTAGAAAGACCTAAGAGTAATGGGTTTGTCAGTTTTTTTTTTGTTATTGTTGGTTTTGAGAATATTTTTCAAAAAAACTTCCAAGCCTATAGTTCACAGAGATTTTCCTAACCTGCACCACAAAGCTTTGATCAAAGATCAGACTTTACCACTACAATCATGAACTAACAGAGACCTATTATGATGTCTTAGATGTCACATGCATGCTAGATGGCTATAGTAGCTATGAAGACTAGAAAATTGCCTAAAAGAAAATGAGCAGAAAATGAACTTATTTTGTTCAAGAATTTAATTGGATACTCTTGCTCTACTCGAAGCTAGAAGCCTAGGGGTGACCTCTGATTCTTAGTCTGATGATAGGTGAGATCAGAATTCTAAAGAGAAGGTAGATGAGAAAAGGGGAATTTTATTCTAAAGAGATGGTGGTTTTATAAAAATGAAATCTGAATAACTTGTTTTCCTATTTATATGAATTTTTCATTTTAACAATAAATATTTAAATGTCATTTTACTAATACCACTTTGTTCACAACAGGAATTATGACGGAACGATAAAAAATATATTTAATTTTAAAATATATTTATTTAGAGATTTGGAGTCGCCACCATAGTTTATTATGAAAAATCATAGAAAAACCAAATAATAACAATAATAATATGAACGAAGACAAATAAAATAACAAAACAAATAAATATAAAAGCCAAAAGAAATATATAAACAAGAAAAAGAAACATGCTAATAAACATAATACAAATAAATAAAAGTTACGCAAATAAAAATAATAAGCAAAACAAGACAAATAAACATATATTGTTTTTATTTTTTTTGACCCGACAAGAATTGACCTTGGTCCTACGTATATGTATTCATGATAGAAAATCAGGGTTCACTTAGTTCTAATTTAAATATTGTTTGATACGGTATGAATATATATATATAATTTAGTGTTGAATAAAATAATTAAAAAAAAATACAACTTGAAAAGCTTAATGAAACTAATTTCTTTTTATCTATATGTATGGACAAAGTCCAGTACCAACCTATACCTTTCCTGTTCACGTTAACCCACCTTTTATTAGGTAATTAAATCAAGTTATGCACCGCCACGTTGCCAAAGTCCCTTCATGCTTTACTACTCCCTCATTTAATGTCAATTGCCTTAAAAGTCCAATTGTGAACAAGGACCCCATCCCACACTCACGTTGCATCTCCAGAACGACTCCATTCACTCTTAGACAAATTCTTCCTCCACTCCCATACTCTCTTCCTGCACCCCCATACAAAATTTTAATTCCACAATTACCCTTATAGAAATTACCTACATACCCTTATTTTATTAAACAACTTTGAAGTTTTTGGTAGGACACCCGAATGAGGTCATCTGGTTCTTATTTTTTGAAATTTGAGAACTGGACAGGGTGACGTCCGGTTCACAAATTGTTACCCGAATGGACTGGATAGGGGATGCCATCCGGTTTGTAAGTCGTGAACCAGACGCCATCCTGTCCGGTTGTCATAAGGTAAAAAAATTACAAACTGGATGGTGGTGGGTGGACCTCATCCGGTTTGTAAATTTGTGAACCGGATAAGGGTGCATCCGGTTCACATTTTTTCAATTTTTTTAAACTGCACTGTAATAGATTGGTGAGGAGCAGAGGAGTTGGTTAGCTGTTACCTATCACCAACCTAATTAAATTAATGTAGTTGAAAGTAAAAAAGAAATGAAGAGTCTCTTCTTTTGTTGTATTTAATTCTCATTCTAATTTCCAACTCCAATCCCATCTTAAATAAAGAGTCTCTCCTCTCTCCTGCTGCATTCTAGGAATTCATTGGTTTCCTAAAACTAAATTAATTTAATTAAGGAAAATGAAGAGTCAAAGAGACACTCTTACTGAAATGCAGCAGAGATGCAGCAGAGGAGACTCTTCTTTGACTCTTCATTTCTTCATTTGCCTTAGTTAAATTAATTTAGTTTTATGAAACCCAATAAACCAATGAATTCGTGAAACGCGAAATGGCAGGAGAGAGAGGAGAGACTCTTCAGGGGTTGCAGTTTAAAAAAAATGGAAAAAATGTGAACCGGATGGCACCCTTATCCGGTTCACAAATTTACAAACAAGATGAGGTCCACCTACCACCTATCCGGTTTGCAACAATTTTTTTATCTTATGACAACCGAAAGGGGTGGCGTCCGGTTCACAACTTACAAACCGGATGACACCTCCCATCCAGTTCATCCGGGTAATAATTTGTGAACCGGACGTCACCCCGTCCGATTCTTAAATTTTCAAAAATGAGAATCAGATGGTCTCATTCGAGTATCTTACCAGAAATTTCAAAGTTACTTAATAAAATAAGAGTATTTAAGTAATTTCAACAAGAACAATTGTGGAATTAAAATTTTATATGAGGGTGCAGGAAGAAGATATAGGAGTGGAGGAAGAATTTGTCTCACTCTTACGCTATATGTGCCAAGCCATTTTTGAATTAAGTGGGCCTGGCCCCAAACGCCTGGCACCATATTTTCAATTCGTTCACGCTGCATCTCCTATCTCAAGGAAAATACTAATTAGACATCACCGTGGATATTATACTTCTATTATACTTCACTGTAGATATTATACTTCAATTATACTTATATTTGAGGGTCCATTTTGTTAATAAAATATTATATATAAATAAAATAATAATATTTATTAATGTTAAATAATATTAAAAATAAATAATAGTGTCAAAATATTATCACCTCTTATCTCATATTTCTAATAAATTTTGGTGATTAAAACAGAATAATAAGCTATGCTAACCTATTTTAATTTTAAAAAATATTTGTTTAATATCATTGTTAATTTATACTTTTATTTGACATACATTTTATTAATAAAATATTATATATAAATAAAAGAATAATATATATTAATATTATACATTTTATTAATAAAATATTATATATAAATAAAATAATAATATATATTAATATTAAATGTAATCAAAGATAAATACTCGTATGAAAGATAAATACTCGTATCAAAAGTCTTCAATTTTCGTCTTAAAATGTGTTAGGGTTATAGGATGAAGGGAAACAAAACAGTAGCGGCAATTTGGTTGATGCTACGGGGTCACCGACAGCTAGTGGTGGCTCGTCTTCGGTGAATTAGCGTAAGCCTCCCCTTAGTAACCCTCCTTGAGGGACTAAGGTGGATTTGATGGCAAAGAACAATCCCTGTAGAGCAGTGGAGACCCTAACGTTGCCTCGGTGGCTACCGGAAGAGAACAAACTTGATTGCACCATGTCGGCAGCGGTAACGGGGTTATTTGGGAGGCGGCGCGGCTCTTCACCGGCGGCGCGGGATTGTGGACCAGGTTTCGGCTTTGAATTGGTGAATTGGTTTGGGTGATGATTGATTGTTTCCTTTCCTTATGAGACCGTGGCAGAGCCAGCAGTCCCCTATTGAGGATGTGCGCCTCAAGCAGCAACCTCTCGGGTAATAGTCACAGTTCCAGAGTTCTACACTATTCTATTTTGCTATATAACAGATCTTATGTAAATTACTAACACGAATATTGCACACGATGCAGATCAAACAATCTCATTATGTATACGATACAGATCAAACAATTACATTACGTGAATAAAGCAAACGCACGTACATGATTAAGCGAACACACATAGATGATTAAAGCGGAAACCAAGCGATAAGACTTAGCTTTTCATTTCTCTTTTTGTAATTTCTTAACAGAAACGGTATGCTTATAACAATCTTTTTTCTACATCTCAGTTGAGGATCCCCCTTAAACAAACTCCCTTTTCCTTTTCTTTTTCTCTCCTCCCTTAAACCTGTACAAGCTTCTTCTCCCCCCTTTTCCCGTTGTTCAGCCCCGTTTTTTTCCTATCCTTCATTGGGAGTAAAACCCTTTAAAGACAGTAATTTCTCGTTAAACTCAAACGGTTCCCCAATGATGAGGTGAGACCAAAGAACGCAGACCAAAAATAGTGGAATATGCAAGGTCCTAAGTGAGAGAACAGTGTCACCTCTTGTGTATGCATTAATAGGGAATAAATAGGTTATATGCAATTGTGGAATAAAATTGGATTACGGAAGTGAGAGGTGCAGTCATATATTGATGAGGAAACCATCACGTTATAAGAGAATAACTAGAATGATCTGTAAAACCGTAACTGCTGCATGCGCGTTAATGGTAAATAATTGTAGAGTGAATGCAACTATGGGGAGCAAGGCAGAGGTTGCAACCAGGAAGAAAAACCCAAACGTATGCATGGAGGGTGCAAACATGTTAGTGAAAATAAAGGACCACGTGTTAAGTGAGTTCCTACAACAAATATCCCCTCTTTCTTTTCCTATTTGGGCTCCTAATGGGTTAGGTTTTTCTTTTATTATTCTTTTTGTTTGTTTATTTTATTTAAACAAGATGAGGTTAAATTTCTTTATTTAAAACATATTGATAGAATTCTAAATTTTCTCTTCTTCGTATTTTTACAAACTTTATTATTTTTTATTATTTTTATTCAAACTTTATTCATAAAATAAAATGAAGCCGAAACTTTATTTATTTTTTATCTCAAATTACAAAACATGATAACACATATTTTTTATTTTATAAATTTCATATTATTTTTTATTTTGATATAATTTTATTTTTCTGAACAAAATTGGGTGTTAGACACACTTGTATTTTAAGGCTATTCTATAAGTCCTTACTATCTACTACTCTAGAGCATCTTCCTACGGTCTTACATTCTTCCAGCCAACAATTTTCATTCTCAAAAATTGACATATTAGAAAAGGTAAGGATATGTTCTATAATGGTTTTCTCCATCTTCCAAGTAAAATCACCACACTAGGTATCCCACAACACCTTCACCGTTCTGATAGCCTTAACCTATTAATCTTCAATAATTTTTATAATTTTCTTCTCTCTTTAGGAATAAGTTGATCCATTAACCATACTTCTTTTGAGTTTACTTAGTTTCAACATAGTACAATGAAAATATGAGCTCCAAATGCTAATTTAAACTTTTCTGTGGCTAGTTTCAAGTTTATCAATTTCCAACAATGGAACAATTTCATCTAATTAAACTAGTTGTAACTCATCATCATATTCATTAGAAAACAAATTTATAATAAAAAGAATTTTTCGAAGGTATTTTCTGAAATTGGTAAAATGATTAACATTTTAGAAAAGTACTTTTTAAATTTTTAAAATTTTAAGAAACCTAAAAATACTTTTTAAAAACGATATTATAAAATAAAATAAAATAAAATATATTAATAAGTGTTGTAACCGAAATTACGATGGAGATGATGATCTAGAGAGAAAATATTTTTAAAAATAGAAGAAAAAGATTATTCGTCACCATAGTTTATTATGGAAAACTATGCAAAACCAGAGAAGAAATTGGTTTGTGAAACAGAACTAAAGTCCGGGAGTCGGTTACGTATGGGGAAGGTATTAACACCCCACGACGCCCCCGTCCTAAAATAATACATTTAATGAAATAATTAAAACGAGTGTGGTTTATTAAAATGTTCACTTTTTTTTCCAAAAAACAAGAAAAGAAAATCAAGTAAACAAAAAAATAATTTTACTTTTTAGGTCCGACAAAGATTGACCTTGCTCGTATTTCCATTTATGATGGAAAATCAAGATTCACGTAGTTCTAGTTATAAAATTGTTTGTTGTAGTGTTTGATATTTTTTAATATTGGAAATTTATATTTTTTACTTTTTTGAAAAAAATATTATTTCTTTATTTTTTTAGAAATTTCATATTAAAATTCTTAGTATTTAAAAAAATGGTTATTTTGAAAATTTTGATATTTTTAAAATTTATCATTCCTATATTTTATAACCTCCTTAGCTTCCCACCCCACTTTAACTTTCTCTCTCTCTCACCCTCATCCTCACTAACATTCTCTCCCTTCTCTCTCAATTTTTACTTTCCATAATTCATCTGTTTCGGAATCTAATCAAACCCTACAGTAGTTGAGGAACATAGGGTCATTTCTAACCGATCAGAATCTCAATCAGAGTAAGTTCCTGTTTACTATGAGGATCCTTTATTCTCTGTTTTTGTTAAGTTTTTGTCATCAATCTTAGTAGGAAAAGTTGATAAAAGTATTTCTCTTAACTTTATTAAGATTATACTGAAATTTAGTGTCATTTGGATAACTTGTTCTAAATCCCTAGAGTTGGACTACTATCATAGTTTGATTGGAGAAAGTGATAGGGATCGTCATCTAAGGTAAGGGAAGCTAGTAACTTATTTTATACTACTTAGTTACTTTCAAATAGAACCTTAAGATAGAAGATTTGGATATATGATTATCATTGCTAAACACTTTCTTGCAAGGCTGACTGGTCCTTGAGCATTGAATGAGTATGATTGTTTATCCTGATTTGGTGATTAATTACCTATTTTGAGTAATGATGTTAGAAAGTAGCATGTGGGAACTTTTGATTATTATTTGATGGAATTGAAATGATATGTGTAACGTCTGAGTTATAGAATTATGTGTAATCATTTTGGTTGAAATGAAACCAGTGTACTAGAGGTGAAAGGAAATCAAGGTGGCATGGTTAGATACGTCTCTATATGCTTCAGTATGATTGAATTGTTATGTTATGTGTGATGATTGAGTTATAAACTTATATGTAATCATTTTGGTTGAAATGAAACCAATTTAATGGGGGTTGAAAGGAAATCAAGGTACCATGGTTACATATATATCTATATGCTTTAATACGATTGAATTGATGCGTTATGTGTGATGATTGAGTTATAGGATCATATGTAATCATTTTGGTTGAAATGAAACCAATGTACTAGGGTTTGAAAGCAAACCAAGGTACCATGGTTACATATGCACCTATAAGCTTCAAAATTGTTGAGATGATATAATTATATTTATGACTGAATGGTGAGTCCATATGTAATTATTTTGATTGAAATGAGATCAACGTACTCGGGATTGAAAGAAAATCAAGGTACGGTGATTGCAAATGGATCATTGCGAAGTAAACAAATTTGGAATTGAGTATAAAAGATTGTAATTAAATGATAGACTTATTTGTATTTGACTTGAGATTTGATATTTAAAATTTTAAATCTAATCACTTCAGATCATTTTACTTTTGCAAGCTAAAAACATTATTTCACTAGTTTACCCTTGCTTGTCTTGTTGTGTTGTAAACTATAATAACTGTACTATGTACACAAGTAGGTGCAGATGCAGGTTCTAGAGCACCTTAGGGATTATATGCCCTTATGTTGGTTTTCCTTTTGTCTTATATATACTTAGTATATAAGATTGATGTATTTAAAGACTTTTGTCAGGTATACACTTGTACATAAGTTTGATGTATATGGACACTTTATGTTGTACTTTGAACTTTGAATGGATGTTTGTACTTGGTAGTAGATAAAAGTTAGTTGTTTTGAGAAATTATTTTCTTATGCTTTCACTTAAGTAAGAGAATCTCGCTCAAACGAATTATGTAGAAAAATTCACTTTGCAAGTTTTGCCTGAGCGAGCTCTTTGAAAAAAAATAGGATGTTCTCTGAACCATTTTCGCTTAAGTGAGTAGCTTTTCTCCCAAGCGAGAAAATATTTTTGCTCAGGTGAGGGTATTCTCACTCAAGCAAAAATAGCACTGGAATTGGAGTGCTCTCTGGACTATTTTCGCTCAAACGAGGGGGATTCTCACTCAAGCTAAAACAATTTTCTTAGCTTTCTTCTTTTATTCTTTTATTCTTTTCTTTATTCTATTCTCTTTTATGTATTAATTGTTTTATGATTAGGAATTATAGTTTGTTTATCTAGTGATTTCTATTAGAATTGAATGAGAAACGCTATAAAATTTTTGGGTTGTTACATTTATGATGTTAGGGCAGTTCATCCTTAGAAGGACTTGAGAGTAATGGGTTTGTTAGGCTTCTTTTGTGCATGTTAGTTTTGAGATGATTCTTGTGAATGCTTATGAAAGTATTAAGACCAAAAATGATCTTGATTCATGACTAAATCAAGGTGTATTTCTATCTTAATTCTTGATGTTTGAGTATATGCTAAAATATAAGTTTTGGATGATGATGTGTATATTATTTGGTTTGTTTTGGATGTTTGGATAATTGTTTATGATTGTATTGCCTTAGATGATATGGTTAGGGGTTTGTGATTAGTTGTAATGCCTTTCCTTTTATGCTCAGAAAATGGCACGTAGAACAACTACCCCTCCTCAATCAGCTGATATGCTCAATTTAGCCCAGGCAATAGAGATTATGGCAACAACCTTAGAGCGAGCAGCAAAGTGCTACTATGGCATAACAACATCAGGTTGCCCTTCATCAATTAGAAAATGCTAGATTAGCAACAAAAGCGACTCAACTCCATCATCAACATCATACCTTGAGTTTGGAGGATTTCTTGAGACATAATCCACCAAAGTTCAATGGAGGAGAAAATTCAGATAAAACAGATCAGTGAATGAGAGACATTGAAAGAATTTTTAAGCTACACAATGCGTTGAGGAGAATTAATTATCTTATGCTGTGTATATGCTCACTGAAGATGTTGAATTTTAGTGGATAGATATAAGGCAAATGATGGAAGAAAGAGGAGAAGACGTCACTAGGGAGAGTTTCAAAGTAATATTTCTGGAGGAGTACTTTCCAGACAATGTTAGACATGTAAAAGAAATTGAGTTCATGTAGCTAGAACAGGAAAACCTTTCAGTTATCGATCATGCTACTAGATTCAAACATCTGGCTAGGTTCAGTACTCAAAATATGACTGAAGTTAGATAATGGAAAAGAAGACTTACACACATCATAAACACTCAATTAATAATAAGATTGAATTGCCTATGAGATGTAGTTAGAGAGTGGTGGATTTGAGTTCTTGCTTCTTGAATAAAAATGTCTTTACAAATATACCTAAAGGGTTCAAAGCAAAGTAAGTACTCTTACAAAAGGGAAAGATAAAGAGAACAAAGAAGATGATGAGAGCAACATGAGAGACTCATCTTTATCCAAAATTTAAGAATTCGTAATATGGTTGAACTCCCCACTTGATTCAAAGGCCTTGGAGCGAATCTTTCTCTTTTCAGTGTGACGTTCAAATATAAAATATAAAAATTGTACTTCAAATGTATAATCTAAAATAATTTTTATATTCCAGATTATAGAATACAATAGTATTCTAAATTGCACAATGTAGAATATATATATTTTTTTTCATATGAAACAAGTTTCAATATCTAGCAAAGGAGTGTTGATCCAATCTCCCACAAAGGGGTGTGGAAGTGATCTCCAACCAAAAACAAAGAATGAAACAAGAGAAGATTAAAGAAGGTACAATTGAGAAAATAAAAAATGAAGAAAATGAAAATGGGTATAGGAGATTTATTTATTTTTTCATTAAAGATAAAATGGTATTTTTACTTCCGTTTTGGGAGTGCACGATGAAACCATATAAGGTGTAGTAAGAATTTGCCTTATTTGATAATAAAAAAGATTAGGCCAATAATTATGATAAAGCTTATAGATAATGAATAAAGATTGGTAATGAAATTAAGAGAAGAATACAATTAAATATGACATAATAGTAATATATATATATATATATATATATATATATATATATATATATATTTTGTAACATCTCTAAAATTCACATCCTTAGAAATTATATTAATTAGATAACGGATAAGTATAATATATACATATATAAATATACACATCACATTTATAACGTAATTCAAAATATATTCTTCTTCATAGAAAGTTTACAATACAAGTATAAAAAAAGAAAAAAAATCAAATGAAATAAATGACACACTCCAAATTTACTGCTTTTGTGTAAAACACAATTATCACAGACAAGAAAACAACCACAACACAAAAAAATAGGGTATGTTAGAGGTTTTTAAAAGATATCATCATAAACTTAAGTTTTTCTTTCAAACAAGTTACAACCCATCAAAACTTCATCACTTCATCTCTGATGCACGTTGTCGAACGCGTCCCAAATTAAACTAGGAGGGCTAGATTTTGAAATATAGCTGACCTAGGTCATTCTTCCAAGGACCACTTGAACGTTCTCAGTCACTAAAAATACAAAACAGTGGCACGGAGGGTTGACAAGTACAATACTTAAACAAAATAAATAGAAAAATAACGATTCAAGAGAAATAGAGAAGTTCACGTAACGAAAATCAACCTAGTCTCCCTTCGGTTCTCCCAAATCCCTCATTGGCTCCTAAACATTATCCCAATTGCATTCGTCAATTAAACAAGTTGGAGTCCCTTAACATCCCGAACACTCCACAATCGCGAAGCATTTTATCAAACACCTAATGTGCCAAACCAATGCAATCGCATGGTGAGCAACATCATCGGTTTGACTTGATTCCGACTCGAGAACTCCACAATACATTCCAATCAAATTGTATTCGTTCATTTATAGATTCAATCAAACCATTAAATTCAACAATCAAATTAAAACAACAAATGAGAAGGTAATTGCAAAAAAATAATACAAAAAGCGAACGTAGGGATAAACGGAGACGGGAGAATCTCTAGGGACCGGATTGAGTAAACGTTTTAGCCACTCATGGTGGATTGAACACGAATAATAGCCAGTGAATACGAAAATAAATGTGCAGAAGCGAATGAACACGAAAATACAAATGCAAAAATAAAGAAGAAGTAAAAAAGAAGCAAGTCCGAAATTGTATTCAAAGTTCTGTCTCAACAAAAAACGTTGGCTGCTGCCCTCAAAATTTTTTCTTGACCTAAGGTGGCCCAGACCCACCTGTACGTTGCCCTAATAAACCAAAAACACACAATGTTGATCCCAACTCATTTGGGGTGAAATGACTAAGTTGTCCTCAATTAAATATTTTCGCTCAAAGTGCTATCAAGATTCCGCATGCCAACTTCAAGGTTGATTTGTCCACTTTACAATCCAAATTTGATCTTGGAGCCTCTTTCAACGTTTGTATATCTTTGAGTTATCTACAAAACCATATAAAGACAAAGTTAATCCGAGGTCTGTAGAAAAAGTTATGGACAAAATACAAAACATGCTCAAGTCTAGAAAATTTCCAAAAATTTTATCAAATTGAGTCAAACTTTCAATTAAAGACCAATAAACCCAAATACAGAAAATGGTCAAAAACTTGTCATTATTCTTATCAGTATGTAGTAGGAAAGTGGTTAAAATAAATAAATATCAATCTCATACATCATATCAAAACATAAATTTTATACAATAACTCATGTCATAAATACACTGACTCATATACAAAGGTACTTGACTATACTTCGAGAAGACTTGTGCATTGAATAAGAGAGGTCTACACATGTCATACGACTTCTAACTGTGAAATCCACACAACCTTCAACCCAAATGAATCATATCAAAGTCATATAACAGGGTTAATCTATATCATCACTTCTTTTTCACACTGTAGCGCAGTCATATCAACCTCCTTTAACTCTAAATACCTAATAATCTTCATTTATATCATTCCAATGTACCAATAGAGTTAGGATACCTTATTATTGATCAAATTCGCAAACATTGCACATCCTAAACCATTTCAACATGAGTATCTCCTTTCTTGAAGATATTATGTCTCGATCACCATTTTACACCATTCATCATTTATCACATCATAGATCTCCATAAACTTAAGAATCAATACCAATACATACATATTTATTATCTTTCATTTTGAATCCACAAAATCTTTAACATGTTGATCAAAAATTAAATGAAAAAACTATAAATAAATATTAGTTATAAAGATTTGAGAAAAAAAATCTACAAAGTTCATGAGAAGCAAAAAGGGAATGAAGAGGAAAATTTAGGATTGCACCCAGCGCAAACAAAGTGGTGATCTGCACCACCATCACCTCAGAGGACCTTGAAGACACTGGACCACAACCTCACAATGTCCTCACTCTTTTACCTCTTCCTCATTTAATTTGACGAGACCCCACACACCAACACGCTCTCTCAACTACACCACTGATTCTTGAGCCACAACTACACCAACACGCTCTCTCAACTACGAAGCAAAAACCGAACTCAACTTACCATGATAATAAACTTCAAACTAGCTTATCGAAGCCGTATCCAATCAAATAAATACAATTAAATGCAGTACTAGGAAGTGACTCCTAGGTCGTCTCCCAAGGATCTAGTTTTCTGTCAAATGATTAAACACAAAGAGAAATTGGGGGTGGGGGGGAGGGGGTTCGTGAGTTATTTAATAATATAAAAACCAATAACCGAATTAGATTTTCTCAACCGAAATTTAAATTACTCTCTTGATTAGATTGCAATCCGCTTATCACAGGATACAAAAATTCATGCTCAACTAAACCCTAATTCCAACCTGAATTAATTAACTAAGTGATAATTAACACAAGTTTTCCTTATGCAAATTAAGCATTCACATACATCATTCATTCCATTGCAACAACCCGTGACTCACTCCATTAAGTATGAACAGAGGCACGAAATTCATATTAACTGAAACATTAAGCATGAACCTGTAAAAGCATTAAGCACAAAAATAGAATGATGAAGAGTCAAATGACGAAGCAAGCAAAAATAACACAACAACAACCTCAAAGCTTCATGGCAATCTGAATCAAAAGGATAACCTTATAAATTAGCCTTCCATTAAATTTGAATAAAGCAAACAAAAATTAAAAGTAAAATGAAATTAAAATAGAAAAGGAATTTGAATTGAACAAAAACAGAACGTAATTGCAGAGAAAAGAGAATAAATACAGAACTAGTTTTTTCCAGAGAGAAAACGAAGTGAATCCCAAAAGCAGAGAATAAAGAACGATATGCTTTTCTGTGTGCCTCCTTTGTAACAGGCGGCTAGACCTCATAAGTGCCCAACACTAAACCTAATGGGTCCAAATTTATTCAATTCTGGTTCAACGAATAAAAACTGAAAATAAAAACTAAAAATAAAAATTGATAATGTGATAACTCTTCTTCAATTCTAGCCAAACCCAATAAAATTCTAAAGCTGCCCTGAAAATAATAATAAAATTAGCTCAGAAAATCCAAATTAAATAAAATTACGAATTTATGATAAATGAAGTCCAAACAGTGAAATTGAGAAAATAATAGGCATTTAAACACAAATCACTAATAAAAATAGGTACATAAAGACAAGTAAATAAGGGAAAATAATAACTTATGACTAGCCACAAAAATTATCAAATTCACGAGCTTCTACATGCACTGCATTGAAGACAAGAAACATTAACCACATGCACAAACAAACTACACAAAAATACACACAGAAAACAAACTCACACTCATAATTGATTATTCTCACCTTAATTGATTACCGTAATTGATTATCGTTCAACGCGAACACCCATATAAACCTTAAACCCTAAACTCACACACTCATAATTGATTATCCTCAACATAATTGATTATCGTAATCAATTATCGTTCAACATAGGCACCCATTATCAATTACTATAATCAATTATGCACCTTTTTTGCCATACATTGGTTCATCTCTTCCAATTAAATGTTATGCACCATGCTTCTCTGATATAAGCTTACCTCTATAAGATTACAATTTCGAAGAAGCCACCAACGAACCACCGCTAATGACACTTCACGCCCCGCATGCAACTTCACTCTCACTAGCCACACCTTAGATTATTCACCTTCAACCATTAGATTTTCATCTTTTTCATCCTCTCCTCAGCCACTAGATGTGAACCAGCCACCATGAAACCATCCACTTTGCACCACAATATGACTCAAACTACCACGAAAAAAACCATTGGTAAAAATAATAGTAAAAGTAAAAATGATAACAACAAACTAATAACAATAATGTTAATAAAAAAATATTCGTAATATTTATCTATAAATTTCCCGACAGATATTTCCATCGGTAATTATTGATGGACTAAATATATCTGTTGGTAATTTCTATTTACTGATGGATTTTTCTCAACTATTATTTTAGTTTCTTTTTTAGTGCTAAGCACCCTACAAAAGCATATAAACATCAACAAAATGCAAATAAACATCAATGGTGAAGAAAATGAAAAAATTCAACGACATAACCGATTACCATTGTTGATTATAGGGTGCAAACGGTGCATATATCGATTATTCACCTTCAACCACTAGATTTTTGTCTTCTTTAATCTTTTCTTTGTCACTAGATGTGAACCAACCACCACAAAACCACTCACGTTGCACATTATAGGACTCAAACCACCACAAAGGTCTCCTACACACCACCACATCAACTCGTGCAAATCACGAACTCACCACAGCCAAGACCTCAAACCAACACCACAAATGAACCAACTCACAAACGCTTAACAGTGGTAGATCATTCAAGACGTATATGACGACTTTATAATGTCAAATTCAAATTCCTTTGAACCAAGTTAGCACGCCTATCAAAGCTCAGGTCAAAAGACAAAAAATCTATGCAATGAAAGGAAACACTATACATTTTTCAGAAATCTCTGCACTCTGCATGGCACAGTGAAACCACGTTCATCCAAGATATATTTTTGATTTAAGGTGTTGATATATATACATTGAAGAAGAGTCTTTGATAGACATATATGACATAGAAGCATACATTTTATGCGAAAAGCATTCAAATTTTCTCTAATATCCTAGGAGTGTCTCCAATATGTTTTTTTTTTTACTTTCCTTTATAAAAATTTATTGACTGATACCTTTGGGATGCAACAACAATATTTAACATAGGACTAAAATTACATATGGCTTCAATATGACTCTACATTTCCCTCTGTATCCACAAACCTACATAGTATGTAGTAGACAATTATCTACGGTCAAGACTTTTTTTAAGACAACTATTGATGATTATTGTAACAAGTCGAGATCGGCTGGGGAAAATATAAGCAAAATGTTCATTCGAGAAAGAATATACTCTAATATTGAGAAAAATGCTATAACTGAAACCATCATCCACTGATATATAACTATTTATTAAAAAAAATTACTTTTTCTCTAGAAATATAATACATTCTTGTTTTTTTTTTTTAGAAAAATAACTTTAACATATCTAAGTCATTTGTATCTAGAACTTCGTAAGTTCTATGACATAGAACACAAGTACGACCAAGGAGAAAAATTTATAAGACACGTCCCATTCACAAGCTGCGTCCATGATTTCAAAATGCAACGGACTAGAAGAAATCTAAAAGAATAAAACAAAAACAGGAAACCCATAACTTCTATGAGACATTAGGGACCTAAAGAAAATTAAAAAATAGTTTTTTTTAATTAATAAAATAATTAAAATTACAATCTTTTTATTTAAAATTTATGTTTAAAATTTTTTATGTAAAATTATCTATTAAATTATCATAATTAACTTTATTTAAAATATATTCTTCAATAAATAATAAAGTTAATATGATCAATATTTGTTGAAATATTGTTGACTTTAAATAAGATTTTATTAGTTTTAAGTTTTGAAAAATTTATTTCAGTTGAAGCAACTGATTGTAGAATTCTTAATATTATTTTATATGTTACATATGTATTTAGAAAATAAATTATTCTTAATTCTTTTTATATAATTAAGACTCTTAATTGGTCTATCATTTTTCAATCTTAGATTTTTTTTAAAAAAATTATTCTAAAAATAAATCTAAGTCATCAAGATCTAACAAATTATCATGTTTCAAAATATTTTTTTAGGATTTAGGCATTTTTTTTCAATGGGAGAATATTGATATGAAATTGAGAGAGTTATTAGTAAAAAAAGATCCTCTTAGGATGACTATTATAAATTTTCCAAAGGATAAATACTCTAGATATTTTTTTGCGTCATATTATATTCAATGACAGATTCAAGGTTTTCTATTAATAAGTCTCTCAATAAGTCTTCTTCTTTATTCAAAGAGCACCTACATGTATTTTCTAATTCATTCTTTTTCTATTTTATAAATTTATTTATAATCCCTTTTAAATTCAACAAAAAGCTCAACTCTTTTTTTTTTTTTTTTTTGATGTTTTGAACAACCTGATTCATATCTTCTAGTTGACATGTTTGTATATTTTTATATAAAATTGAAAACTATAATATATATATATAACACTGAATATAGCTTATAAGTATATAAAACGAGACTAAGTTAAAAAATAAGACCTAATTGGCAAAACAATGAACTAGATCGTATTATCTTGACTTGAAGTCTCAAGTCTTCTTCTATCTTGCGGTCATGTCCTCTCGTAAGCGTTTAAATTTAATTTATAAATTCTAAATTTTTAATCTTCTACCTTGAATCTACACATATTACTTTAAAATTAATTAAACAATAATGAAAATATAATGATTTTGTGATTAATTCATCAATCTGATATTGATTTATACCTGATAGTGATTTACTCAAAAGGAACAAATGACAACACAAACTCTAATTCCTCAATCCACCGTTCGAAGCCTCCAAATAGAGACACACGCATAAATGCACACTATAAAATGATAAAACAAATTTGGAATTGGATAATGGTCTGATGACAATCAAACACTCAAATTGAAGCAATAATATGAAAGAATTAATGAAAGAGTTAGAAAATGAATAAGATAAAGTTGAATAAAGGAATGACATAAGTGGAAGAGTTAGAGAAAGAAAAGAGATATAAATAGATGATGACAATATGATGGAATAGTAGAAAGAGATGAAAAATTAGAAAATTTTAATATTTAAGATTCCTTAACTATCTTTTAAAAGAGGCATTATTAGTTTATTAGGAAAAAGTTTAAAAAATATTATTCATTAAATAATATTTATATATTTATAATGTTATTCTTTAAATATTATTTATTATAATATTGAGATATTTTATATTTTTAATTAAAAATTAATTTAAATTTAAATTTAAATTTAAATTTTAAAATTAAATATTTTTTAATTTTATAACAATGTATTAATATTAAAAAATTTTAAAGCCTAAAGCCGTTCTTGGATCTTAAGCTTGCATGCAATAACCACGAAGCCACATCATGTTACTGTACGTTAACAACTCAATATACTTTAGACCAGATGGGAATAAACTACATCAGATATAAATTCAAAACAAATGTAAGAGAAATGAATAATATTTGTACTGCAAAATGACCTTCCAAAGAGAAGTCACATTAAGTAATCTAGAATATCATTGACTACAGCGACTTGCACCATGAATCCGAAGTCACCATATGGGCAACTTCATTGTTGGGGCATGTTTTTTTTTAGGCTAAGGCAAGAGACTGTTTTAGGCTTTTAACAATACTGCATTATACTCAAATATTTTCATTTTAGAAGTCCATAACTTCACAAAATTGTTTCATGATTAACAGATCATCTAAACATTTCTTCTCACAGTGTATTCTCTCATGTACACATCCCGAAACTATCATCACTGCATAATTGTTGAAAATTAGATACTATTATTGCTCCAATGAACCATTAATACAATAAAAAAAATAATTAAAATTTCAACTTAATATCCATTCCAAGCAATAGCAGAACTATGAGTTTGACTTGCTCTTCCTCTAAACAGAAACCTATTCTGAATATTTGGTCACCGTCTCCAGACTATAAATACCGTTTAAGCTTACAAAACAAATAATATGGAGTTAACATACAATTTGGTTCTTGAACTCGACAACTTGTGATATTTTATTTATTTATTTTCTGGAAGAGCATACCTATTGAATTGGTTCTCTAAAAGTTTCAACTTGTTAGCATGTTTATCCAACTAAGTATCAATTATAAAGAACTCCATCCATTAAAGGACAAACTTTCAAAAACACCAATGAAACACAGGTGCCCCTTCTAAGGACCAAAGTATATATAATATATTAACACAATAATACATGTAAAACCATCTCGGTTTTGAGATCCCATATCCCAGATATCCAATTTAACATAATCACTTGTCGCTAGCATCACAACATAAATCTAGATAAGGAAACAACTAAATAAGTAAGATCATGTCAATTTTCAGAATTTTTGCTTATTGGGCCAAAAGCAGAGTATTAATAGAGTCTGGAAAGGGTTGTGGGTAGCCATTATATCAGAAATATGGAGTCATAGAAATAAGGTGATATTCAAAGGTGGGATCGTGGATACGGATGAAATATTTAGTCTAGTTCAAAATAAGGGCTGACTGTGGGCTAAGTACAAGATAAAGAGAACTTCATTTTCTTATTCGGATTGGATTTTCTCTCTAATGTTGTGTCTCCAATCATTGGCATAACAACTTTTAAGGTATGGTTGGAGGGCCTCCCTCCTACTATGTGCGTGAATCTGTATTTGTATCTATTTTATGTGTATTCATCTTCCTGGATATAGGTGCCCTAGGATCCTGATTTTTTGTTCTGTTTAGTAAAGTGTCTTTTTGTATGGTTTAATGTTTTGATAGTTGTGATACTTATTTTTGGATAAGGTGTGTTGTACAAGAATTGGAACACCCCTTAAGTATTTTTTTTTATTCATTCTTTGCTGTTAAAAAAAATAAAAAAAAAGTAAGCTTCATGTTAAAATAGGGTCTCTTCCAAGTACGATCAAAACTGATATATATTTTTGAAAGAATCGGAACTAAAATACTGTTATAAACACAAACAGATGACTAAAGTCATCGAGGAGCAAGTATGGTTTAGTAAAATATTATTGTAAACAATTAGCACTAATAACGGTCATGCGATTTAAGACTGAATGGAAAATAAGCTGACAAAGATCAGAAGAAATAATTAGCTAACGCACATAAGTATCATCTATATAATCAGATTCAAGTTCCAATTACCTAAAAAGCATATGGTTGAAAAACAAAACAAACTAACAAAGTCAAATTAAATAATAAGCTACCTTGTGCTGTTTACCATGCCATATACTAGAATATATGGGTTTTCTAAATATTTAAGCACAGGGAAACTAACTAGAAACTCCTAACCATACTTTTAAATCAAACTTAAACAAATACCTATATACAACATAGAAATAATCATCCAAAACATATCTTAAAAAATGCACTCTAGTTTTAGAATTAAGATGGAAAATTAATTTAATTTAGTCATGAATACGTACCTTCATCATTTTTTTAATCACTACAAGAAAAAATTAATTTTTCCATAGATAATTACTCACAAAATTTTTTTTAGATAAATTAATTTTATCTACTGGAAATTCGGTGAGTAATGTTATTAGTCTTAAAAGAGAGAGAGTAGAAAAAGAATACATTACTTATGAACATTAGGTGGTAGGAAAAGATGGTACAATACATAACATAAATTATTATCTGGATACTGTTTATTGAAATTATTATCTCTAGGGATGGCTTCTCTCAGTATTAGTGTTTTGAATTGTAGTATTGTGTTTCCTTCAGTGGTCGCTTGCTATTGTAGTCGCACTTCTTATGAACTCAATAGTGCTTTTCTGAATGACAGATAAGCTTATGGTTTTGAAGTTTATTTGATTTTGCAAACATTTTGGTAAGGGTTGTGCTATTTAGGGGGTAAGTTTTATATGAATTTAGATCTTAGTTCTTTTGATGCCATTTAGAAAGAATAATAATATGAGCTTCGTGCTTGTGCAATGATGTGCTTCAATTTATGTTTTTCAAGCATGGCACACCGTAAGTCAGAGCCTCAATAGCGCACATATATGAGTTAGAGTATAACACTTGAGGCTCCCTAAAAAAAGTGGTGATATTTTATTGTCATTGGTTTGATCCATCATATAGAGGTACAATTGGAGATCCTAAATATATAATTGCGAACATTCACATAGAGAAAAGGTATTTACTCTTTGATCAATTTATTCTTGCACGTAATGTAAGACAAGTATATTATGTTCCATATCTGACATCAAGAAAGGATAAACAAGGTTGGTGTGTTGTAATTAAAATAAAACCTGTCGCATTGAATCTCTATATATAGAAGATGATGTTCCATACCAAATAGATGAAATGCCACATCTACATGAAGTAATTGAAGTTGAAAGCATTTTGGGATTCCAACATTCATAGGTTAATGTTGAAGAAGTGGACGAAGATAATGAGTTTGAAAATTTCCAAGAAGAGGACAATGAAGAAGAAGATGAAGAGGAGTTTGAAGATAGTGAAACAGGGACACTGAAGATGGTTACATTGAAGAGGATAATGAAGACGGGCAACTTGATCGAAATGATTCAAAAGAAGACAATGAAGATGATGGATTTGATTATGATTGAATTATGTCTTAGCAATACCTTTAATTGAAATTACATCAATTTTATGCAATTGTTAGTGTTGTTATTTTCTTGTTCATGTAACAACATAATGATTATTGTGTGAAACAAATTTATATTATGTTGTATGCTTTTAATTTCACTATATTGCTTTCATTTATAATTTATAACATCACTTTTTGTTATAGATATGCCTCCAAGAGGATGTGACTAACCAAAATCTCTCTTATTTAAACAAAATAAGCGGAAAAGGGTAATAACGCGTAAAAGACTATGATATGTGCTTAAAGTAAATATTTCAGTCCCACCAAATGCACCTATTACACCTGTACCTTCCCCATTCCCAACTCTTGCACATACATCTTCTCCTGCCCTAACTTTCACCCCTATCTCAGAAGGTGTTGCACCTATAGTTGCATCTTATCCATGTCATAGGACTGCAAACATACTCTCTCAATCAAGAAGAGTCGCTCCTCCCACCACATCTTCCCCAACCCCAGTTGTTGCATCATCGCCTTCTCCACTAGTTACAACACCCTCAACATCATCAGTACCATCACCATTGCCAAGGGTTATGCTATTATCAAAACCCTCACCACTGTCAGTGCCTTTTAGAATTGATAATTCTCCTATTGAGGAAGGTCCATAAAAATGTCCTGATAGAGGTGATGCACAAACAAAATTGAGTATGACGATCTCCCACTTGGTCATGCTCTTCCTATGATTTCACCTTATGGTCTTGGTAAGTAATAAGTACAAATAAAATCTTTCGCATTGTTTCTTCTATCAATTCATTGTCTAATAATTTATTTATAACTTGTTTTTTTAAGGTTTCATCCATGTAGGGTTGCATTATAGGTAATCACAATAACCATTAAACAACAATATATTGAATTATGGCTTAGTTAGGGTTCAATGGCTGATACAGATAGGGAAATCTTCTTACAACATTTTAAAGTAATTATTCTCATGTAATATCAACAAAACTTTTTATATTAGGATTGTTTTATTTAATTAAAATGTTCATCCCTTTTAGTATAAGTGTGATTTTATGCATTGTTAAGTTATTGATAGTTAGGTAAATTTAAGATTATGTGTTGTACTATTGGTAGTAGATATTGTGCATTTCTCATAAATGATCCTTAGTTGTTATTATTTCTTCAATGTCAAGTATTCACAAAGTTTCTCACTTTTAAGTACACATTTTGCATTTACATAGGCAAAAGTCAATTGGAAACCTGAACATGAGAAAAGGATTAAAGAAACTTCCACTCCAAAGTAGGACATAGGCTATCAGAAATGTTCAAGGAAGCCAGAAAAAATGGGAAAAGCCTAATTGGATGTTTGATGATGTATGCACTTCTTTGTTGTCAAAGTGGAATTCACCCGACTTTTGTGTCAAGTCTATTAAGCCCAAAACAACTGAGCATCTAACATAGATGGTTCCTTACATACATGTGGTTCCATAACTACACACGAGCATGCCATTCACATGGTGTGTATACAAAACATATATGTTGCATTGGATTTTATTTGTAACTAATTTTTTAATTATGGTTTATGATTACATACTATTTTATTATACAATGTTTGAATATTTCAAAGTATACACAATGTTTCATCAATATATTGCATTGGATTATATCAAAATAAACCAAGTTCGATGATATTGTCTTACTTAAGGATTATATTATTTATGTTCATTTATAGGAAAAAGATTTGGGTCGTCCTTTACATATTAGTGAAGTACTTAAGCAGACTCATATTTAAAAGAGTAATGGTAAATTCGTTGATGAAAGATCAAGACGGACAGTCTTGAATTACATTTTTTATTATTTTTATTTATTTTTAGTTATGTATTGTACATATGACATTAATTTCTTAATAACAAGAAGAATTTGAGAATAGATTTACTCAAGCCAGATCACAAGCTACATCTTATACATCATCATCTCAATCATCTCCTGTAGATCTTGCAGAGGAAGACAAATTAAAACATGAAAGTTAGCTTCTTGTTGCAGGTGGCAAGAAGAAAGGTCGAATTTATAGGGTTGGAGAGCTTGCTCATAACTTTAAACTTGGTTATGCTCTCACGTATAATGAACCTTCGACCCCCTCTCATGATTCACAATGTACTCTGGAGATAAAATAACTTAGGGAAGACAATGACAGACTTAGTCGACAACTGAAATCATTGGTTAATGTCATCCTTCCACTTCATGCACGAAGTGCATTTGAAGAATAAGTTGAACAATAACATTTGTTACAACAACCACCCAGTCAACCACAAAAAGAGCATCACCAACCACCCAACAACAAAATAATGGGCAATTTGGACATCAAGATGATTATGCAGACTATTAGGATCCTTAAGCTTTATATCTTGGATTATGTTTCAAGTTTGTTTGTATTGTGTTTTATATTTCAAGTTGACTTAACTTTTGAATTATTTTATTTTTTGACCTACTTTATATGTTCAAACTTCAACTATGTTATGTTTGAAGCTTTATTTATAATAGGTGCATTGGATTATGGTTGATTGTTGTATTGAGTATTATAAGTTCAATACAATTGGTAATAGATTGTTGAATTTGGATATGTTTTGATATATGTGTAAAACATTTAAAAGCAATTCATTTAATGCTTGAATTAATATTTTATATGCATCAAGGGTTACTTACAAATTTACCCATATACTAGAGTTAGTGGGTAATTTACATGTAGATATTATCTACAAAAACTGGAATTGGTGGGTGTTACCTACAGACTAAATTTGGTGAGTAATGTGCTTGTAGATATTACCCACAGACTGAAGTTAGTGGGTATTACCTACAAACTAGAGTTGATAGGTAATGTGCACGTAAATATACCCATGGACTAGAGTTGGCAGGTATTACTTACAAATTAGAGTTGGTTGGTAATGCCTATGGACCGCAGTTGGTGAGTAATACCCACGGTTTCATTTATCCACAGAATCATCATCCATAGGTAAATTACTTACGCCTAGATTACCTACAATTTTTTTTGGGTGGGTACTGTTGATTTACGTACTGATTTTTGTTATTATCTACAGATTTTAGTAGTGGACAAATTCAATTTTTTTGTAGTGAATACTTTCATCTTTATTCATAAAAATTCTTTTAACTCACACAAATAGGATTTCAAAAATCATTGCTAAACATCAAACTAGATATTTTTAACTACTTCTTGAAACTATACTTACACAAACATTTACCTGCAAAAGAAACACAACAAACCCATGTGTTCTAGTCATCCTAAGGACAAACTGCTCTGATACCATAAATGTAACATCTCAATTATATACTATTTAACATGTAGTGAACCCAACAAAGGATCTATACAAGGTATATAGTATTTTTAAAATCATTATTAATACATACCAAAAGACTTATAAAATTGGTATCTAATTAAGTTAGAGACTAATTTAGAATTTAATGGTATAGGTCACTAAAATCTTTGTAGCTAACGTTAGATACCAATTATCTTAACTTAATTGGTCACTAAATTCAATCATTACTTCTATTTTATAGTTATTTAGCAACCAAAATCTAATTTGGTGACAAGTTTGGTCATAATTATCAATTATTTCATTTGGTAGCTAAAAATTGGTTTCGAAATAACCTTTTTCTTGTAGTGACTGCAATGAAATATTACATTGAATATGAGTTTAATAATTTTTTTAAAAGTTGACATAATTGTTATTTGAATGTTGACACAGCTCAAGATTTATATTATTATTATTTCTTTCAAAATTGTAGTAATTTTATTTTTTTAAATTTCTTTAAAAAAAAGCGAGTATATCAATAACACATTCCATTCCATTCCATTTTACACACATTCCATTTTATACAACATTCTCCTACATGAAAGAATTAAAAGAATATATCCTTTTTAAATGAGAGACAAATAATTATTGATTTTGCCATTTTCATATTATTGTCTGATTACTTGTAAATATGAATAAACGATTTTTTTCTATAATTAATCTTTTAATTTTATTAAGGGTGATCATTAATTTTTTTTAAATTCAATCTAAATATAATAAAGTAGATTGAGTTATAATATATAACCAATTTAACTATATTAAATTAAATTGACCCTGTTAAATTACATTGGAGTTTTCAATTCAATTCAAACTATATTAAATCTAGTTTGATTCATTTTTTCAAATTAGGTTAGACACAATTCGATATGAGTGTTCCTTACATGAACTTAGTTCTATTTAGGTCCAATTCAATCCAACATGATATGGGTTTGACATGACTAACTTCATAAAAGCTTCACCCGACTCAAATCTGGTATGGGCCTAGTTGACCAACTTGACATGGTTCTAAATTGATTTAACTTGACTTGGGTTTGACTCGGTGTAACCTAATCTAACTTAAGTTTAGCTTAGCTTAACTTGTTGTAGGTCTAGCCTGACATGGACCTGAATCGACCTAAGATTAACTTGACATAGCCTTCATCTGACTTAAGCCAAATTAACCTGAACCTCCCCAAATTGTCGCAATGTGTGTGCAACTTGATCCAACCTGATGTGGGTTTGACTTGACTTAGTCTAATTCAACCTAACTTAGGCTTAGCCTGACCTAACCTGACATGGATGTAGCTCGACTAGCTTGAAATAGCCCTAGTTGAACCTAACTTGACTTCGACTCAACCAGATCTAGACTGACTTAGGCATGGACTAGTCCAACTTGGCATTGGCTTGAAATGACTTAACTTGGCCTGACCCAACATGTACATGACCCAACCTAACTAAATAAATTGGCCTATTTCATCTAAACCAAATATGGGTTTGACTTGATTTGATTTGAGCTCGATCCAACTCTACTTAACTTTTGACCTAACTCTGTCGAGTCCAGTCTGACCTAACCTGACCCAACTTGACATGGGCCCAACCTGACCAACTTGACACAATATTTACTCGATAACTTAACTTGGACCTGGCATATCTGACCTAAACTGAACTAAATATGGCTTAGCCCAACTTGACACGGTTGATCAATTTGTTTAGACTTTGGTCCAACCCAATGTAGACTCGGCTCGATGTGGACCTGATGAACCATTAATCACGTATGGTTTTCAACCCTAATGTGGTATATGATAAACCTAGGTCGAATCCAAATAACATACACTAATTGAATCCATTAGTTATTATTCTTTCTTCCACAAATTAGAATGGCAGGGGCGCTTGTTTGAAAGTAAAACAAAATTACACAAAACTAAAATGTAAATCTAAGACTAAATAAAAAAAATGATTGAAATTAAAAGACAGAACTTAACAACAATAATAAAGAAAGTGACTGAAAACTAATTGAAATTAAAAATGAAAATTAAAGTAACAAAAAAAATAAAATTATAATGATAAATAGAAATTAGATAGTCAAACAAAAAGTGTACAAAATTATTAAAGGCAATATAAATGAAAAGAGTATTAGAATTTCACTTCAAAAAGTGAAGTGCAAAAGAAATTAAAAGGAAAAATGACTAAGTATAATTATTAGACCGTGTAAAATAGACTATCCTCTATTAGATCATCTAATGGTTATACAAATGAAGAACAAATTGTCTAATTACAATATAAAGCACGAGAATGTAAATTTGTAGAAAAAGTAAATGAAAGAAACATGAAAATAAATGTCTGTGAATGAACATTTATAAAAATGTAAAAATAAGAGAATTAAAAGTGCCAGAAATTAAATGGACAGAAATTTAAAGTGCAGATAATCGTAGAATAGTTGCAAAAATTGAAACCCTAAAAAACAAATATCATCGACCATGAACTATGTTCAAATTATTGAAATCAAATCTGATCTCTTTGATTATGAAAAACACATAGATAATTGGTTTACGTTCATAATTATCTAATTTTTATCAAAATCCAAAAACTGAAAAAAAAAAAGAGTAAAATGAAACTTAATCACATTCATGACAGAATTCTTCACTTTAAGAAAAATATTACTCATAAAATAAATTAAAAGTAGATTAAAGAAGAAACAAATCACAAGAGAAAAAAATAAAAATAAAAAAAATAAAAAAGCACGACACGAAGAACAAACAAAAATAAATAAGAAAAAAATATTAATAGAGATATAAATTGAGATAATTAAGATTAATTAGAATTACCATATGATTGAGATAGTTTGCACAATGTGCTAGATTTTAAACTCACTTGTCGTCAAGAAAAAATAAGATCAAGAAAAATTAAGAAGATTTTAGATAACCAAATGTATTTCACGTAAAAAAAATGTTGGCCCAACCTACTAATAGCTTTTAATCTTCATAAGTTGGATAAGGGAGTTGAAGCAAGTTGGTGCACCTAACTTCTGTAAATTTTTATTAGGTTTTGATAAGTTGAACTACCTAATTAAAACACTTCATTATCCTTATCTTTGTTAAAAAATTGTTAGACTATAAATCTACAATAGAAAAAAATTGATATAAAAGAACGAAACTTCAAGAGAGGACAAAAATAGAGGAAAAGTTATTGATGAAGATACAAAATTAAGATATTAAGATGAATCAGAATTGATTTAGTAATAGTTGTTAAGTAAGTTAGTAACAAAGTTCCAGATTTTGACTTGGTTGTGAGCATTACACAGAAAGAAAAGTTACAATGAGGATTAACTTTTTATTCAACACTAAGTTGATTTTGTGTTTTGGCATTCAAATATATATACATGCATACAAACAAATCCAAAGAAAAGATAGTGATTCTCCATCAAACGTTACAAGTGCTTCATTCCATGCATGGACAAAAACAAAGCAGTTTATTCGAACAACATGATAAGTTGTTATTTTGAAGCTTATAGGAAGCCTCCATCACAACCTAACCTAGGAATAAACATAAGGAAGACAATATGTTGAAAAGGAACCATTTGTTAACATTGTTGCAAAATATTTTGTAAAATTTGTCTATCAATGTCATTGGTATCCACAGAATCCATGAGCTCTGAAAGTCTCTCACTGAGTTGTTCCACCTCTTCCTGTAATCTTCTAATGTGACAACATGTTTCTTTCAAGATCTTGGAGGCCGATTGCTGCCCGACAAAACAGATATAAACTTATCAGTATTTTTGTATCACTGAATTGAAATAGAAGTTCAAAATAAAGTTAGTTTGATCTTGATATGGTTCGATTATATAATTTTTTAATTAATTAGAAAGTGATTAAAACCTTAGGGTTTCTTGAATTTCTTTTTATAGTATAACTTTGTCATTGGTTCACCAACACAAAAGTATCTAAAATTTTTTTATGGTTTAATTTTGATATATTATTAGTGTAAAATAATAGTAAAAATATTTTAAAGGTGACTTTTACTAATTATTACAAAAGTCAATAATTTTATAATTTAATGAAATACATGCAAAAGAGAGAGTCGTATATGACTACGTTGTACTTAAGTTTTGTTTTTTTAAAAGAAATAAACATGTTTTTGGCTTTAGTTTATAAAGATAGTCTCTTTAATAAAATGTAGTCTCTTTAATAAAATTTAGTCCTCTCATATGTATATAAACAAAAAACGAGTAATTAAAACTAGAGATTTTGTTTTTACAATGAGAATCTTATCTTGCTTATTCTAAAGACCGAATGAAGATATGTGTTTATTTAAAAACTAAAAGCAAATATTCTTATATTTATATATGGAAAGAAACATATTTAACTTTTTAAATTCTTTTTTCAAAAATATGAGATTCGGTTTCTGACTTTATATTAAGATTTCAATTTTAACAAATTTTGGTTGTAGTAATTTTTATCATAAACATTACTTTTTTGGGTTTGATTTTGTTATATTATCAGTGTATAATTTGTACATTATAAATTGATTATAAATATTTTATACATATTTTTCAAATAATTACTGTAAAGAATATTTTTTATTACAATTTAATGACCAAATAATAAATATTTTTATACAATTCCATTATATTATAATGGTGCATACATCAATTGTTTTGTAATAGTTTAGAAAAATCAAGTTAAAGTCGAATTGTAATTTATTTTAAATAATTAAGTAAAAATAATTGAATTAGGACTATTAGTTATAGTTTTTTCTTGAATTAGAAAAATCAAATTACTTTTTTATTAACAAAGAATTAATAAATAAATAGGAAATACAATGGGATACTCCAAACCCATTATTATAAAAACTCAACTATGACACCGATGAAAATGTAGCATAAACACATATACATTGATACAGTAGCATAAACACAAGAACACGGTGAGACAGGCAGAAGAATCAAATTATAATTGAGAAATTTTATTTATAGTACAAATTTCAACACATTCTACTTAAATTTCATTAATAAAAGGATTGAGTGCCTAAAAGATAGTATTTTGCGACTTTATTTAACTAATTATTCAATAATATTTGTATAATATGTATTTCCCTTATGACTTTATATCAAGGCTTCTTTTAACAGCTATAAATATAGCAAAATGGTATACACAACTTTAATACTTTAATATATTTATATGTAGTTATTGAACGTAATGAAACTTATTTTAAGTGAAGTATCATTATAGAAATCTCTCTTGAAATTATTTAAGTACAAGGATATATTTTTAAAACTACAGTTTCATATTCAAAACTTTCTTATATGTTATTCACGTGTATTGTTTTTATACGGAAAAAGAAGTTTAATGTTTTAAAAATAAAAATATTAACATGTAATTAGATATGTAAAGTAAGAAAAATATATATATTTTAGTAAAATATATTATAAATATAAATAATATTATTGAATTTAGGAAACTTAGTATAATTATCCCTCTATACTACTTACTAAATAGTCGTACGTGAAAAGGTAACCTCTATGTATCAACAGTAATTTGAGGAAGCATCGTAAAATTACTGTACAGTGAATATATATAATTTTAGAAATAATTTAAAAAATAACTATTATAAAATCCAATAACTTTAAATATATATATATATATATATATATATATAAATTATAATTTTTAACTATATCATAATTAAATTAGATAATGATAATATTAATGTATTCTGTTATATACAATCATATATCATGCGAGCCACTACATATAAATAATAATTAAAATTAAACTCATTCAATTTATGTTTGAGTCAACTTGTTCTACACGTGAAAATAAAAATCGATTTTTTTTTTATATGCATTGATTTAGAAAATGTGAAAAGGCATAACCATTATGTCAACTTATTAAGTTATTTTAATCACTTATTTAGTTTTTATAATTGTATAAATTTGCTTTTTAATTTTTATACTTAAAATCATCGATTTTAATTTCTCCGTATATTTTTTTAATTATTTTTTACTTTTATATATTTTATTTTTTTAGTTCTACAGTTTAAGCTCATAAGAATTAAAATATCTGATAAATAATATAGCTTTTAAGTATATAAACTAGAAATACTGAATGGGTAATTAAATTAATATAATATAAAAGAAACCAGGGTAGAAATTGAATTTAAATTATGTAAAAGTAAGTAACGTTTTCTAACTTTTTGTCTTCTTTATTTTATTATATAATGTAAGAAAAGGAAAAAGAGAGAGACTACAGTCAAATAAACACGAGCAAAGGCTGAGCTATGGCATCAGCTAGCAACAAATGGTCCATACCCTCGGGAACTTCTTCAAAAACGAGGGTAATTTTTTTTTCTTAAAATTAAAATATAATTTATCTTATTATAGTCTTTCATTTGTAGTATGGAAAAAACTTGCATAAAATCTTAGTCTAATTTTTTTTATTGGATTGAAGTCCTTGAAAATATGTACTATCCAATTGAAATTCAGATCCTAATTGAAGAAGAAAAAATCATAATATTATAGGTTCTGTTTTTTTGTAAAAAAAAAAAAACGCATTGTATCATATTTATTTTCTTTGGTAAAAATTATTCTAGTTACTTGTTTATTAAATTTTAGAAATTACAAACAAAAATGACTCTATTACTATAAAAGAGAGTTTTACTTGATAGTATAAAATAGGTTTACATTAATAAACTAACATGGTAAGTTGGTTACTTTGTACAATAATTATTTTTAAGCCACATAAACTGTAATTTGTTATTGGATTTACACTCTCATTTCACAGCTAAACTCATGCAAAAAATAAAAAAAATATATAGTTTTTTTATTTTTTAATTTAAAAGTCAATTCTTTTTTCAAAGGCTAAGTGACAGCTTTAAGACTGTGACTAAGCATAAAATAGAGTTGGTTGCATATAATTATATAATGAGTAAACAGAAACCCTACACTCACTCTCCAAAATGTGGGCATTCAGCACAAAGTTAAATTAAAACAAAACCCAAAATCAAACCATTGGTTCTACACATAAGGTTTCTTGCGTAAACTTCTCATAAAAATAGAGCAAAAAAAGAAACCTTTCCTAGAAATATATATAATTTCATTTACAAAAGAATTATCCAAACATTTCTAGAAAAATGATTTAAAATAAAAATATGAGAGACTGAACAGAGAAATCTCACGCGTTGAATTCCGCAACCTATTACCATCCAACCAACCAAAATGATGCAAGCACAAAGGACAAACTGCTATCCCAATGACATTGAAACATATTTAACCTTTTTTTTTTTTTTACAAAAAGATCCTTTAATTAATATTATTTTATTTAAACTTTACAGTAGAATAAATTAACATAAAAACGGTTTTACTATTGCAACCACAATCAACATCACTAGTAGAGATATATGTGTAACCCACTAGAACTGGTGTAGTAAGTGGCAAAGTTTGAACAATATGCATGAGACATAAGAAAAAAAAAATGGAGTTGAAGTTAAGCTGGAGAAGAACATACCCTTGAGTTGGGTCTTTGGTTGATTTGGGGAAGAAGTAGTTGCAACCTAGAAACGAGGTCATTAATCTCATTCTGAGAGAACTTTGATGCCCTTGGCCTTCTTCCCGACATGACTATGTTGTAGCTATAGCTCTTGATGTTTTATTGCTTTCTCGTGCTCACTTTTGGCTCTTGTTTGACATGTGTGTGTTGGAAATCTGGCACCATGGAGGCTCTTTAAATAGAGGGTGTGAGGTACTGTTCCAATTCCCATCAAACTCCTTCAATGCACTGATTAATTCGAATAAGACTAGCCTCCACAAACTTTAATCAGGAAAATGATTGACCCACAACATAGATGCATGAATACACCTAGTCAAAGAGAAGAAAGAGAAAACAAAAGACAAAAAAATATGATCAGTAATTTTTTTCTTTTTGAAAAATGTCAGATACAAAAGCTATATATATGATCAGAAATAGCAAACAAAAATAAAGAGAAAAAAAGGATAAATATGATAACTTGATCTACATATAATGTACAAAAGTAATATATTTAAATACATTTTTTGTTCTTTATTATATATTATGATTTTAGTCATTAAGTTTTTTTAGTATAATTTTTAGTATTTTTTTTATCGATAATAAATAATGCATGGAAGTATAATAGGAATGTTTCAACTCTTTAGTTGTTGATACCTAACAAATGTTGTTTTATGATTTTTGTTAATCACTTTTTAGTTCTAATAAAATTTTAACAATCACTCTCCCTTACACTAAAAAAAGTATTTTTTTTATGTTTATTATTTAAGCAACATAAAGTATACTTTTACATTAGGTGATTGAGATGTTATCAGTGAATGGTAACAGATGCTAAAACCGTAAAATAAATTTACAAATACCAAAATTATAAAAAGTAAAAACATATTTAATTCATACTATTTTTGCTTTTTGAGTTGTTTGAATCAAGCCTCCTTTATCACACATTTCGGCAGTACATGCATGGCCCACAATTACTGTGCAACTTAATTACTGCCGTAGAGCCTAACAAACCCTTATAATTTGATATCAACTGATTGTAGCTTATTTGGTACAAGATAACCTTGATATTAGTTGGTATGAACTAAACTTAAAAGAGTTTAGTTATAGGTGTGAAGAGAGCAACAAGGTTCGGACTTGGTGTTTCATTGTCACTATTAAACTGTAAAAATATTACATACCAATGTTGTTGATGTGGAGAGAAAGGGAAGGGACGAAGGATAGAATCTCTTTACTTAATTTCATTAGAGGGTAAGGAAAAAGAAGCCAAATAAAAACAATATATTGTTATATTCTTATAAATATTAATAGAGAAAACGACAAGGAAGAAAAAGTGTTACCTATAAATTATTTTGGCAAGGAAGGAAAGATTTTGGCTTAGAACCTTAATTTTTTTTGCTCTTTCCTTTTAATTTTAGTAACAATGAGAATATTTAAACAGTATAAATACAACTTCATGCTCCTTAACCAAACACTATCTTATTCTTTTGTGATAAAATTAAGGTTTGGTGCGTACGTGTAGTTTCCCTAGCCGATTGTTTGTTAAATACAAATTTTGTTGTCAGTTGGTTCACCCTCAGTCTCCCTAATGTATAATTTTCCCTTTGGATCTTCTTGTTATGGCACCAAAATCTGATCTAAGCTAGAGGGTATAAGAATTTTTAGAGTAAAAAATGATGTTAAATAAAGTACATGGCCCACGTTCGGCGTGTTAATTAATAGTGGTACACCAAAGAAACTCTCTCTCTTTAATAAGCTTATATTTAATATTCCACTAATTTTGTCCTTATTCATCTATTTAAGTCACCAGGTAGCTGCTTTTGATGAAATCTTAATTTCTAGAATTAGTGAGAATAAGATGAAATAAAAAAAAATGGAATTGTCAACAGATACCTAGACATTGAGAGAGATAGAAACAATTATCTGATGAATTTTGTTTTTGTGTGGTGATCACCTGATTAGGGTTCCTCTTAACTCACTCATTTGGTTAGTGGAATATTCAAATACTTGGTGCAATTTGACACTGTTCAATTGGGAGAGTGTAGTAATTTGGAGAGTCTAAAGTTGTTGTGTCCCATGGGGACATTTTGCTCCGTTATGTGATGAAAAATTTCAACGGACAAATGGGAAAGTGTGAGGCTGGTGCATGATCTAGAGTGTGCTAATTTCTTCCACATGTCCCCTCTTTGTTTTGTATTTTGTTTTTGTTGTTGTTGGTGTGTGAGGATAGGGTGTTGATGTGACGAAGCATGTACAACAAGATGAATGACTAAACTATACAGAAGAGAACTGTGTATGAGGGTGACAACCTGGAAGAGGGAGTTGTGAAGAGTGAAAGTGAGTGTGGGAATGGAAAATGGGAATGACAAAACCAATAATTGGAGTTTTGGCATCATTTACCAAACTCTCATTTGGCCCTAACTTTGCGCTATACCAACTATTCAACTGTTGTCTGTGGAATTCAAAGCTATATTAGCCTCTCATGGGATAACCAGCAGCAGTGTATGTGATGATGATGAAAAAACTGATAGTAATATATACTATTTCACATCTTATTCAACCACACTATGTGATTTTATAGTTTCTAATACCAATGTGTTGTAGGAGAGTAGTTGTGTTACTTGACAGCACTTCTTACCTGATAAATATGTATTTTGATATAATAAATCTTGTTTTAGTGTATAAATAAATTTGTAGCAAAAAGGCATTTTTATTAATGTATTATTGATATTTAAGCTTATGGTAGACACTTTATATTATGATGCTATGTTATTTTTAGTTATTAATAAATTCTTTAAAATGTTACTGAGATTCGATTTAACATTAATGATAAAAATGGGTCACGATTATAGAAGAGTAATATGAGATCATCCATAATTTTTTTTAGATTGGTTGTTAAGTCAAATTTATAGTGATATTAAGAAATATATTGTAAATTTAAATTATTCAAAAATTAAATTAAATCCTCTGATGAATTAAGTTAAGATAGCTTACTCCTTTAAAATAAGAATAACTTCAGAAATTATTAACATTCAAGAATAACTTGTGAGAATACTTTTGTTTAAGATAAACTTAAAAAAAAAAAAAAAACAACTCTTTTCATTATTTTTATTTAAAAAAATACTCTGACTCAGTGGTGAAGATTTATTTATATAACATAGGAATAGATTATTGCATAGTTAGTATTGGCTACAAATCATGAATCTTATTAGTTAAATATGTTTCGTAGTTTTGATTATAATTAGTATATTATAATCTTAACAAAGGAAATAATTTATGATAGTCTTTTGTTTTTTAGTTATAAACCTTATTTTTAATTAAGTCAAATCTAAAGTAGATGAAAATAAAAAAGTTTATGAATAGAATTTAGATATTTATTTCTAAATTTTATTTGTGTAAAACTTTTCTTTAAACTTACTAACGTTGATATCTTAGATTATCTCTCATGGAATTGAAAAGATAGAAAGTTTTGATTTTGAGAGCTCATCTATACTATTTAGAGACTTTTGAAAGTTTCAAAGGAAAATTGTGTTTATATCTACACTTCAATTCAAATAAAAGAAAGTTAATATCTATTTTTATGCTTTGATTTTTTAAAGTGCACATTGAATGTTGATGTAATTATATTTATATATATATATATATATAATATGGAAGTGAGCATATATGTATGTTCTGTTTTTATAATCTAGAATTTGAAAATAATGTTTTCATTGGTTTTTCTAAAACTGGATTATTTAGGTTGAATATTACATAAGTGATATCTCACTGTTTTTTTTTTTTTTTTTTTTACTTGAAGAATAATATCAAATCTTAAGGGAAGTTGTTTTTGATGGAAATGTTTAAATATGTTGATAAAAATGTTTTGAGTGCTTTAACTTTCATTTTAGGTGTTAAGGAGTTTTTTTCACACAATGTATTTACAGTTTAGCATACAAACTATATTAAAACTAATTAAAACAAAATCATTTGAAAAGTTAAAAAAAATGAGAACAGGATAACATGTGAAAAAGGTTTCATGACCATGTTAATCAATTAAGAATTTAAGTAATCGATTAAAGTGTTCTTGAGATGTTTTAAAATAAGATGATTATCAATTTTGTTAATCAATTAAAACAAAGAGCATAATTATGTTTTTTCATATATTCAAAAAAAATTAATAGATTAAATTCTTGCATAGTTAGTTAATCTCATTTTCTGAATTAATTGCAAAAATGGAATAATTGATTAATACATGCCATAATAGATTAAAGCATAAAGCGTTTTAAGTGATTTTCAAATTTTATTGAGAATAAAAGGTTATCAACTTAAGATAATCAACTAAATAGTTTGAATCAGTTTTAAATTAGTGTTTTCTTGACTCTAAATGGAACTTTGGTCTCACTTTTTTACAAATCTAATACTATTTTGAAAAGAAAATTCATTGAGATCATTTGAGTTATTTTCAATTGTTAAAGAGAGCTTTAAAGTTTACAATTCTTAAAGGTTGTGATGTGTTGGTGAAACTATCTTGTGATGTTTACTTCTATTGTAAATTCAACTACATTCTTTCTTTTTCTGAGTTTGTTGAAGTGTTTCAAATGTATATCCTCTTGTGTGATCAAGAGTTGATTGTGTTGATATCCTTTTGAAGTGTTTCAATGGCAGAACATATTCTATCAAGTGTAGTCAAAAGTTGATCTTGTATTGGTTGTTGTTTTGTATTTGTTTGCTTGTGGTAGTGCTTATATACCATATTATTATTATTGTTGTTGTTGTTGTTCCTCTATATGCAACTTTTTTTGAAACTAGTTGTTGGATGCTTGAAAGGTAAATCTTAACCATCTAATGTTGAAACTAGTCGTTGAAAACAACTTATATGCTTGATTTTGCATTAAAACTGACTTTATCTGCATATGAAAACAATTTAAGCAACACAAGATATTTTTTATTTGAAAGAATTAATCACATTTAAATATTCCATAATAATGAATAATCCATTATGACTAAATTTAAACGTTAAAGCACAACATTCTATAAAATCTGATTTTGATATTTTTATGAAAGGTACTTTAATTTGTTTTTCATATCTAGAAACATATCAAGTCAAAATTGTGTGTAGCAAAATTATTTTGAATTGTTTCTGTATTTAGCTATAGCAACATAACAATTCAATTTTAAGTTCAAAAGGTTTCTACAAATACATATATGTAAATGAAACATGTTGAATCAAATTAATTTCATTGTAAGTGAAGTTTGATAAAACCATGGACCAAGGTGCAGAGAATCATTTGATATCAAAATAAAATTGAAAACAGATTTTAAAACAAATTTAAAACATTTACTTGTTTATATTTATTTATTTTTAACTTTCCTTGTCTTTTTTATTTTAAAAAAATTAAGATAATAAAATAATAGTAATTAAATAAACACTTATATGGGTCTGTAGTTCATCTGTACATACTCATTGTACTTAGAGACATGTGAATATTACTGTAACATACACATAAACCATCAAATACAAACATGCACTTGGAGTTGTATGTGTACGTGTATATGTGTGTATGTGTGTGTTGTGTGTGATATATTATTCGTAAATGGCCATAATTCTCGAGAAAATAATTATGATTGTACTAGTTTTTTATGAGATATACTCCACTACCTAATCACTTCCCAAATAACTTTTGATGTTCAAGGTTGGATCATCAAAAGTGGCATATAGATCCATATGTTTGCTAATTTCAGAACAATTTTTGTGGTTTTAGGTCAAGTCATAGGTCCCCATTGTTTGTATTTTTTGATAAGTTTATTAAGATTAATATTTAAGGCTTATAAAGACTTCACTCATTTCATGTTTTTCTTTCATATGTGCTTGTTGTATGAGTAGAAGCAGAACTTGCTCAGTAAGAGTTGTCAGGAAAGAATGCTTGGAAGATTTTGTAGATGATTGACTTACGAAAGAACCTAAATGTCTTACAATATATAGACTAGGCAATTTTACATTTTGGTGTAGAGCTCTTATTATTGTAAACTTATATGTCATTTATAATGTATTATGAATATTTACAAAAGATGTGAAACGTCGACATACATACATACATACATATATATATATATATATATATATATATATATATATATATATATATATATATATATTTGAAATGATATCATGAGTTATATTTTTTCTACAAAAAATTTATTTTACAAAAAAATACTTATAAATCTAATTAAATAACAAATATTTTTATAATGGTCGGGTTGTTGCAGAACATCCCCAAGCTAATGGCTAATTAGAAGTAACAAATAAAGCCATCCTTAATGAACTCGAGAAGAAGTCGGTCAGGCAAAAGGACTTTGGGAAGAAGAGATCCCTTGAGTCCTTTGGGGGTACCATTGCACTCCTCAATCCTCAACAAAAAAAAATGTCGCTTCGATTAACATACACATAGAATGCCATGATTTCAGTTGAACGCGGAGAAGCCTTATGGTAAAGACAAAATTTTGACTAGGGTAACAACAATGGCAATCTAAGAGTTGAACATGACCTCGTCCACAAAATCTGAGACAAATCTAGAGTACGATAAGAAGTGAAAAAAATAAGAATAACTCGAAGATAACACACATGTTAGGGAACCTTTTTTCTTTTTAAAAGGAGACCTAGTGTGACACAAAGTTGGTGAAACCCAAAAGGATAAACAAGATAGAAGGTTGACGCCTAAATAACACGGTTTATACCTAGTTGTGGACTAATTTCAAAATGAGGCTTACAAGCATGAAGAGTTAAAAGACAAGCTTCTAACAAGGACATCTCAAGATGTATTATAGTTGAAATTTATAAACTTTGTTTAACTTTTGTAACAAGAATGATGTACTCCTTTTTCTTAATTTGGATTTTAACTCTCGGGAGGATTTTGTCAAGCAAGGTTTTAATGAGCTACGTTTTTGAAATAATTTCTCAAGGAAAATATTCCGCTCAAAAGATTGTTTGAAAATCAATGGTTAAATCTAAGTTATTTGACAAAGAAAAATCTTCGCTAGATTAAACGAATTTGGCTATCAAATCAAAGAAATTTGATAAAAACAATTAAAATTATTCTATCTCATTTTTAGCATGATTATAATTAAGTTAAAGTTACTTAGTTTTATAAGAAGTTTGACAAAGCAAAGTAGAATAAAATCATTTCATTAATCAACATTTAAGTACATAAATCATATACATAATTTAGTCATTAACTAACTGACCATCAATTACATCTTTTTTAAAGGTTAAAACCATTTACATTTAGTGAGGGAGCGAAATGCAGTGCTTGACACATTAGCATCTTAAAACCTTTCGTGTATCCCTCAACCAACACTGGCTGCAGCAAGTTCAACTTTCTCAGCCTTCAAATCCGCTTCACTCTTAGAAACATTTTCCATTCCTCTTGGAGAAGTGAAACACTGACCTCAACTTCTTTAAGCTTGTTTTTTTCCATCCTTAACACCCTCTAGAACTTTCTTGAGTAGCCCCACGATGGCTACCAAATGTTCTTACTAAACTAGGTTATAACCTTTCGAGGTGTATTAGGAGAAACTTCGAGTAAATCAAGCTTTGATTGACTTCGATCCTCTTTGAAAATAATTATCGAGCTTTGCTGATAAAGCACTGAGAGGAGATCTACTTGTAAAAGATTTTCCAATGCTCAAGTTAGTAAGAGCTTAGAGAATTATATAAGAAGTATTTAGTGAATAGTAATGAGATTAAGTGAGTAATCCTTGAAGAATAAAGTTGTATTTATAGGCTTTTTGGAAGAGACTATCTCCATTGGCTGAATAAGAAAAAGAAGATGAAGAAGTCATTAGAAGAAGTGTACCTAGGTTAATGGGAATACGAAGCGCAAATGATAACACCAAATTCTCGACCGCAAACACCAACGGAGAAATGTGTAAATACATTGAAAAATAGTAAAAAAGCTTTGAAAAATATTTATAGAGGAAAAAATGAATTGACAAAGCGTTTAATGAAACATTTAAGCATTTAAAAAAATAATTCGCTTTTAGTTTTCAGGGTGAAACATTGCAACTACGAAGCCTCGTGTAACTTAGTAAGATTAGGTGAAACGTCAAACAAATCGTGAAAAGACAAATTCAAATTTTTTAAGTCCAATTTGAATGATAGTAAAAATAATCTTCGAGCTATTGTATACCAACTAAAGCTCAATCACCCTTCACTTTAGATTTCAACTTTAAGAGCTTGTGTACTACCTGATACTAAAATATATAGAAGATATATTATAACCATAATATATTAAGAAGATATTATCCGGTGTATAACCACTTATAGATTCAAATAACTTGGATTGTGTTTAAAATATTTTTTATTACAATAAATTTAATAACCCAATGCATAATAACAACATGAACCTTAAGCCTAAAAACCTATAAATACTATTTTATTTTTGAGAGAGTACTCTTCCAATTTCATTACTATTTACTAAAAACTTCTAACATGTTTCTCTAAGCTCTTATTAATTACTGTCTCTCTTTTTGGTACATTATCATTAAGACTTGGGAATCATTTTTGAACAAATGATCAAAGTTCATCAAAACTTGATTTATTCAAAATCTTTCCTAGTACACCTTCCGAACCAAATTAAAATCTCAGATAAATAAATGTTTAAATACAATTTGTGAGAATAAGAAAGTGTTTATAAACTAGCCTATACAAATATGTTCACATTAAATTATATTTGAAAAAAAATATAAATCAGAAAGAATTACAGGCTTTACATATTTATATTTTAATTTTAATTTGGAATTAAGTTTACAAATTTGGGTTCCGGGAAGAGAAACTGTTACTATCATCAATGTTGATGGGAAGTTATTGTCTCATAAATTGTTGGTTTTGTAGAATACATTAGCATTTCAAACAGTGCAGAGGTTATGACAATTTTCTTACGTCTTCATCTTGGAATAGTGGCTGCCCACATGTTATATCTGATTCTCTTTTCTTCTGCACAGGATTCTCTTTCTTTTTTTCTGCACTTCAGATTCTCTTTTTTTCTGCACATCTGATTCGCCATGTTGAAATGGAGATTCATGTTTTTTTCTGCATCGATTTGTTCTATTCGAAAGCTTCATGTCAAGGATTAGACAGTGTACTCATGAAGTATATACTCTATAAGAAGGAAGTGATCGTGCTCATTTTTTTAGCAAAATATGGTTCTTCTGATCATAATGCTAATTCAAGCTCTTCAAAACCTTTCTTATTACGGGTTAAGTTTGCTTCGTACTGCTGCTATGGGCATCCTGTTTCAGCTATTATAACTTTTATTTATTTTTATTTCTTCCTAACATGTATAAAAAAAAAGGGTATTTGTGTTTTTTATCGCTCTAATTTCACCGCGATTTTGAGAATCTTTGAACAAACATTCAGAAGGAACTGAAATAATTGAGACATCATATAAAAGAGAAATTGTTAGATAGTTCTAGATTACTGTCTGTTTTATAGTCTTAATCATTAAGTACTTATTTTTTTAATAAAATAATAATATGGAGGGAGACTATTGGTGACTTTATCTTTTTTTTTTTTTCTCGTAATTGACTGGTTCTTTGTCACTCCATGTGATTTCGTGCATTAGCTGACATTAAAATCTCGAATGAAAAGTTTCTCGAAAACATTCTGACTAAAAGATACCAAGTTCATGTCATCTGTTACAAGGCAAACTCTGGATGCCATAAATCACGATAATCATGTGCTTGTGGCCTAGTCTTAGAAGACTAGGTAAGTTGTTCCATTTTTCCTTTGGGTGGGGGAAAGTAACCACAAGTTTCTAGTAGCCAACGTGAAGTTGGGTATTTCACACATAGAAAAAATCAATCACAGAAGATTCTGATTGCAAGGATCACATGCATTGTGATGAATGGAGGGTACTAGAAAGATGGCAAGTGAATTCATTTGAAGGACAATTTTTGAAAACCTCTTCTTATTAACTGTTTGTCAGTGGGAATATCTTACCTTGCACCTACTATTCATGTTAGTCACAAAAACTTGTATTTATGGATAACAAAGAAACTTAATAACGTACATGCACCCAACATTGTAGACCTTCCATACACTATATACTCTAATCACACTAGGTTGGCAGCACCAACAATACACGTTTATAAATGTAGCATTATAAACACGTCATCCTAATGCTAAAATCCAAATATACCTTGAACAAAATTTTCCTCACAACAGTGTTTAGTGTGTACTGTGTAGGATAAGGTATTATGTCTCACGTGGATCGTTGCAGCTAATTAATTTTCTAGACACGATCCTAACAGTGGATCAATGATCTCCAACCAATCTGTTTGGTGCTGTTTTCTTCTGTCCACTTGCCTTCAATGAATGAAATATTACGGGAAATATTTATCACTAAGCAACAAGAGATCGTGACATATGTGTGTGTGTTTGCAACAAAAACAACAAGAAAATAACAATGAGACTGAGAGAAATAATCTTTATAAATTGGAAGGTTCTATACACAATTTATTTGCAAGATTCAATGTATCTTCTATATACACTAAAAGTATTCTATATATAAAATCTAAAAAAAATAGAATAATAAAAAATTGTTAAAACGGTTAAGCTTCAACCTCATTTAAACATCGATTAGATGGTTTGTCTATTAAATGTTCTCCTAGTAAACGATCGTTTATGTTCACATCAACTTTCTTCATCTTCAAACAAAAATTAATCGGTTCTAGACGCAGTTTGAATTTCGATGGACTTGGTAAGCACATCTATTGGATTCTCTTCTGAGACTATCTTTGTAATTATAATCGTAATAGACTCAACAACATCTCACACGAAATGTAGTGTAACATCTATGTATTTGGCCCTCTCATGGTAGATCTGATGATCAACAAGATGGATGACACTTTGACTATCACAATGTGTAGTCACAAACTCTTGCAAAATACTCAACTATGCTATCATCCCTTTCAACCACAATGTTCTTTCACCCTTCGTTAAGCACGATATACTTAACCTAAATAGTAGATAAAGCCATCACTGATTGAAAATTGGCCTTCCAACAAATTGAAGTTCTAAATAATGTAAAATCATCCAGAAAATGATTTTCTGGTATCAACATTCCCTGTGTAATATGTGTCTACAAACCATTCTATAACATTCCCGCTAAGGTGGATTATATATATATATATATATATATATATATATATATATATATATATATATATCAAATTAAACAATATTATTCCTCTCACATACCTTATACCTAGTTCAAAGCCTCTCAATGAGAACATCTAGGATCTGTTGTGAACTTCCTAACCACACTTACAATACCATCTCGTACATTATGCTCTCTACTCCATTAGAATATGGAATAATCTTCATCTCCTTCCTACCTTCCTCAAAATTAGGGGCTTTGATTGGTGACCCAAAATCATATTCATGAGCTTAGACTTATACATCTTAAACCTTTCAACTACATTCTGCAATTATCCTTACTAAGATAAACACACCTCTCCAACAGTCTAATTCCTCCATATTCCATCCCAAGTATTTGCCTTGCAAAACTAAGATCCTTCATTTCAAAATTTGAGCTTAATTTTTATTTGAACTCCTTTATCTCACCTTTATACTAGCTAAAAGTAAGGATATCATATACATACAAGAACAATAACAACGCACAGATTTCTTCTCTTTTCAAAATATAGACACAGTTATCATAATTATTTCTCTGGAATCACTTGTACCGCTGCTTTAGACTCTACTTCAAGCCACACAAAAATCTCTTCAAGGGACATACCTTTCTTTGATCTTCCACAAATCTCCCAGGTTGTTGCATGTAGATGGTTTCCTCCAAGATTTCATGTAGAAAAGTTGTTTTCAAGTCCAATTGTTCACTACAACAAAAACTAAAATTTTCGACAAGACAAATCTATCGAAAACACCCAAAATTTGTCGTATTTATCGACGGATTTTTGACAAAAATAAATTCGTCGATAAATCGACGAATATTAATTTTATTATAAAAATTAATATCCATAATTAGTGAAGGATTAAATCTGTCGATAAATCTGTCAATAATGATATTTTACCGACAGATAAAATTTCGTTGATAAGGTTTCATCAGTAATTTAGCTTTTTCTTGTAGTGGTTCTAAGATTGGGTTGTATGGTTAACGATTGGTATCAAAATCCTTACTGAATTGTGTTTTACGACAAGTGAGAATATTTCATTATAGTCTATCTCTCCACTTGAGTAAAACATTTTGTCACCAGTCTCGTCCTGAACCTTTTATTTCTCCACACTTATATTCCCTCCTTCTTCTTGAACACCAACTTCTTATTCCTAGGTGGATCAACAACTATCCACATATGTTCTTCTTCAAATATTTAATCTTCTCCCTAGCAACCTACCACTGTTGACCTTCTATGCCTTCTATAGCCTCCCTGAAGCTCTTAGGTTCTGAACCTTCTATTTTCTAGCTGTTGTCAAAGCATAGTTAATTTTTTCTTTATTTTTCTCTAGATGTATGTAATCATAATCATTCGAGTGTTGTTGAATGTGACATCCCTACTAATGAAGTATCTAGCTTCCCAAGTTCTAACCCCCATAGCTTATACCCATGCATTCCTTCTAGGTATTGAATACAATCATTTATTCGAAGTAAGTATTATGTTTTGAGATATTCTACAATACATTTTTCTTTTACTTTTAGTGGCTTATACCTTTAATAATAAAGGACCATGATATTTTGATACTTAACAAATTGTTATACTCATTTCACAATTATTATTTTACCTTTCATCCTCTTTTTTTCTTTATAGCTACAAAAAATTATTTTCATAATGACTATATTACCCCTAAAAATAGGTTGTTAAATGGTTAGTGTTGTGAAAACTTTATTTCTCAATAACAAATACCTTTCCCCTTTTCATTTTTTTTTCAGAAATTGGTTATTAATATCTTTCATCTTAATCCATCACTCATTTGACCAATATTTTAACTTAAAGAACTGCTTATGATTTTATATACCGGAAGTTAGACCATAGTTGTGCGGACAATTATTTAGAAAATTATCGGATAGTGTAGAGTGGTATCTTTGTATTATGCTAACATGTTATTAAAATCATCTCGATTTCATATGGATAATTTGTAAATAACATAAAAGCATTTTTGTTTTGTAGGGAAGATATCGTAATTAATATACTATTTACTATCATTGTTCAAAAGCAATGGTAATATAATTCTTATTTCATTTTATTAAAGTTGTAGTAAATAATTTTTATTGGTGTTTTCTTTTCTTTTTATTCTCTTTCTTCCATTATTGTTACGAGTTCAAACTACCATAATTCTTACTCCGCTCATGTTGTTTGTTGTAAGTATTTATTCTAGTTGTATTGTTTCTCGTTGCCTCCACCATGACTTTTGCCATCAATCACTACCCTTTCAAAGCTCTTAACCACCAGTATCCCTCTTGGATTATCTTCACATGGGTAGGTTTTCTTGTGCTCTTATAAATTTATCTGTAATTTTTAAAATTTAGTTATACATAGTGAGATATTGTGATTTATTTGATAATTTGAATTATATTAGAGTTGTTTTTATTGATTAGTTTTTTAATGCATTGGTAATAGGTTTGGAGGTGTTTGACTCTCAACAAATTATATTATTTTATTTTTAGAAAATATTCATATTTTTGATGTTCGGTCACCAAAATTTTGAAAAAATTATATAAACTCAAAATTCTGAAGCTTGAAAGAGTTTCGTAGTTTAGTAAACTCGGAAGAGTTTACTTGAATATTAGAAATCATATTATCAAAGTTAGAGAACGGAGATGACAAGGCATGGAAGTCTCCTTGGTTGAATCCTATAGGGAAAACGTGTCATTGGTTGAATCCCTTTATATTATTATTTTAAAATAATTTTTTTAATATATTTATGTTTAATTGACCAATCCAAATAAAATGTAATACATTAAAATAAAGATTGTGTGAAACATAGTTTTTTTTAAAAAAATAATTGATTTGTTTAACATGTAAACCTAATTTGATAATAATGTATTATATTGTTAAAATTTATTTTATATTGCATAAATAATCTTAGATTCCTGTTTTTGAATTCAATATAAATATTATCTCCAATTTGAAATGCTCATGATTTCTTTTATATAAAAACATGAGAAAAATTCTCTAGCACTTAATATATTGAAGGTTGATTTGTCTGGTTGAAAAGATAATTATTTTTTAATAATTTATTAGTACATATATTGTAATCCATATTTTATATATTCCTGAAATTTGGTTTATGACTTTTGTGTTTATTTTTGGGAATACCGTATGGAATGTTGTTGAAAATTTGTGAAATGTAAGAAAATTTGATTAAAATTTACATATTAATTAATACATACACTATAAAAGGGTTAATGTTTTTTAATAGGATGAGGTCACACCTTTGGTTGAAAAAAATGATATTTATTTTAGACATATAAAATTTAAATATAGATTTGAAATTGGATTGACTCGGCAAACATAAGTAATGATATAAGAGAGAAGTAACATAATTTATACAATTTATCTAATGTAGTGTTAGTAATAATGTTGATGGAGTAAGGGTTCTCACTACATAAATTGTTTTAACGAGAGAAGACTCAATGTTACCAAAATTAAGACACACCTTTTGTGTGATGGTTTTCTTTGAAATCATATAATTTAGACAATAACATGATAAAATATTAGATTTGTCAAATGTGTGCCAATTGAAAGTTTATTGATTCCATGATGAACGACCGATTGAAAGACATGTGTTGAAATAAAGTCTTTTGTTCAAACACATGTACATAAAAATATGTTTATTGATGTAAAGACCTCGTTGTATCTTGAATAAACTAACATTACACAATATTTAACAAGATTGATGAATTTGAATATTTTATAGTAATCAAACATTTGTAATGGCAATATAAATGTTTATTTAATAATGACTCATAATATTAAGGTCAAGACAGCTCTTTTATAGGTGTTATCTTCAAAGATAAGATGTTTGTCTCTATTAATGCTTCTTATTAGTCCGGGTTATTATGAAAATGTAGAGAAATTAGTTCAATTGAAGAAACATTTATCCATGGTCACCAATGTAATAGGATAGGGTTACAAACAGTAATGTTAGACATTCTTCTAGGAACTTGTAGAGGTATGAATGAAAAGTATATTAGTGGTTTTATGTTGTAGTAATAGCTATTGAATAAGTTAAAATGAAGGGATGAAGTTCTCTATAAACAGAATGTAACTCACTAGTGATAATTCAGTTCTTCACTAATTATAGTGTGGTTCCTTGGAATACAAGAGAAATATGACATACATGAATGAATGTAGTCATACATATTTTAAAATCACTTTGTATAGAAGAAAATAAATGTGTTCATAGGTTAACAAACCTTAGTATCTTCTAAAGACAATATCTTTTTGGTTTGATTAGTTTTCTACTTGTGTAAGGAAGATTTCTTTTGAAATAGATTTGAGTTACCAGAATACATTAATAATGAGTTTTTCTAATTTGATAAAGAATAAAGGAATCTTATACTTCGTCTAACTATAAATGGAATGAATTCATTCAATAATTTAGATATCAACCATAATTCATGGTCTATTTCGCTAGATATTTAGAACTTATCTCCTGAATTGTGCATGAAGCAAAAATACATTATATTTTCTATGATACTTTATAGTCCAAGATAGCCAAAAAAATGATATGGATGTTCCTCTAAGTTTACTAATTGAATAGGTAGATAGTTGTGAGATGAGGACATAAAGTCTTTAATGATTTGATAAATAAATTTTTCTATATATGCATGTCATATTTTGTGTTATCAATGACTTCTTGTATTATTAAGAGTCAAAAAAACATGTCTCGTATGTAAAGAAAAAAAAAACTTTTAGCAAACATAAAGGGAATAAAAATTTGCTGATTCCGCATTATGATATGGATAAGGAATAAATTTATTTTTAAATTTTTATTTATAGTTGTAATTTTATTTTTTTAATCAAGTAGGTTAAACCATCATAAGCATGAGTTCATTAAAAATCACAAGGTGATCAATTAAGTTGGATTATAGAAAACAATAAAACTATCAGTGAGAATATTTAGAATTTAATTTCATATTTTCTTGTAAAGATTATTATAAATATATACTCATTTTTTTGTATTTTTTATTACATCATTTATTATATTTGTGTTTTTTTTTTCTTTTGAATGTTTAGATGTAGTGTAAAAGCATTTGCCAGACACTGCCTTGCCTGCACAGTCAACTAAACAATAAGGCTATAGAGTAGAATTTGGGTTATTTGAGAAACTATTTACCAGATATCAAGAGGTACTTGCATTTTCCATAGTCTCAATAAGCCATAAATATTGACTCAGTAGTAACCAGGAAATGACACTGGTCACAGATTCATAATAATTTTCTGGAGCTTTTTGTAAGAAAACGAACAGTGTTATCAGTTTCAAAACAACTGCATCATAATAAATCATTTGCAAAAACTAGTACCTTTAGCACAGAATTCCTACTCAGGATGGTGCATAAAATATTATAAATAGATTTGACTTTTCAATGAAACTAACAGACAATATTATCGATAAAAATAGATCTTGTAGTAATTTGCCAAAACTGAATAGGGTATACAATAATGCATACCACCTCTCTGACTGTGAGCCAAAATCTGAATTTCGTCCAAACCCTACCCTTCAAAATATATTTTCACCTTCAGATTCAGACGTATAGTTCCAACCAATTCTCTTTCAACCAGCCAAATATTACTTCATCATTGTGCTTGGTCTGACAGTTCCAAACCCTAACTAGCTACCCTTCAAAACATGCTTCATCTATCTTCAACAGTTAACGGATTCACTTTCTAGCAGGGAAAAAGCTATGGCTGAAAATCCATAAGCCAAATATAACATCTAAATTGAGGACCAAATCTGCATACCTGCCAAATGCTACATGTCTCTCGGTGGATCATCTCCTAGTTACTAGGGCATAGGTGGGGATCCGTTGATTTTTGATGACCTTTAATCAATTCGTTATGGCTGTTTCCTACTGTCCACTAGTTTTTCAATAAATGAAGATTGGGAAACGACATATTCCCTCTGCTCTCAAGTTTCCATATCAGTAAACAGTAGGAGACTGTGAAGCAGCAAGTTACAGGAATAGAGCATGCCACTGTCTCAGAGAATACCAGCTGACACACAAGCTCAGACCTGTCTCTTATTTCTATGAGTATCACTAAAGTTGTTTTACACAATCAACAGATCATAATTTATGAATTTTATTATCTTTTAAGTGATTTTCTTACAAAAAAAAATAAATTATTATCATATATAATTCCTTTTACATAATCATGTATAATTATTTTTTTAATCACTACACAATTTATTACTTTAAACAACTAAAAAGTGAAATTAGCTTTAAACAATTGTTTAAATAAATGGTTAGAATATACTTATTTTCAGTAGTTGTCTCTTTAGGTTATAACTTTTTAAGTGTTGCATTTATTTATTTATTTATTTATTATTATTATTATTATTATTAATATTAATAATGTTAATAGTAATATTAATAACAATCTTAATAATAATGATAAATTATAGGTCTAATTAAAAATTTGTGGTTTAAATTATATTTTATGTATAATATTTACAAGTTACATTTCTAAATATTTCTATATATATTGTCTTTTTATTTCTAAATTAAAAAATGTCATATTTTTATTATTTCAGGTCATTCTTTTTGCGTGATTTTTTTTTTAAGGTCATGATATGATACAAAACTATGGATTAAACACACATAACCTGAGAAGTGTGGTTTATAATGGTTTGTAAGTTATATTTGTAAAATGTTGTTCTTTTACTTTTAGGCTAATTTATATCTTTGTGGGTAACTTCAATATTGCTTACAACTTTAAAAGAGAGAAGGCGACAAGATTGGAGAAACGAGATGGTCAGAAAGTAAGTTAGGGATATTGGTGAACAAGAAAAATAAGAGATATATTTGAGAAACAATAACTATACATAGGATAGGATACCAATATTTAATTTTAATTTTAGATTTAGAGTCAGGAGAACTACACCAAAATAGAAAATAAGTCTTTAATTTTATTTGTATGAGAGTCAAAGAAATTGTACCAAAGATAAGAAACAAACCTTTAATAGTATCAAATGCGGTGTTTTAAATATTTAATTATAAAATTAAGATAATTTTAAAACACACTTTTTTGTTTCTAAATTATTTATAATTATAAGTTACATTTCAAACTATTCATGTTTAATGACTCATATTCTATAAATTTGAAAATTATATTATTATCCTTTTATTTTTAAATTAAAAAAATCACACTTTTATTATTTTAGGTCACAATTTTCTAGTATGGTCTATTATAAATATTCATGACTAAAAAATGTGACCTATAATAATTCATAAGACACATTTATTAAAGAGTATCATTTTTAACTTTAGATCATATTTATTTGTTTCTAACCAACTTAAATATTATCTAAAATAATAATTGATTTAGTGAAATTTTATGGGCACATTAATATACTAACATTCAAATTTGTTGGCAAAATAAAATAAAAGCAATTTAAATATAAAATATATAATTTGTATTTTTAAATTTATATTATTATACATAAATAATGTCATTTATAAATAAATAAATAAATAACGAAAATGAAGAAGATAGGAAGAAGAAGATAGCCCAATTGAGGATCAGCCTCTTTATGAGTTATTGTTGATAGACACCCAAACAGTAAGAAAAATATCTGAAAAGGTATTTGAAATGTATTGTTTTAATATTTGATGGAAGTAAAATTTAGTAAAGAGAAATATTTAATAAGTGTTGTAAAGAGTGTATTTATAACTTTTTCCAAAGTTATAAGCATGGCCACTCCCTCTATATCCAAAGAAACAGTAGTTATGATAGAATAAGGAGTTACATGTAGCGTGGGATGTTGATTAATTTATCTATTTTTATATTATTTTCATTCTACTTTTTATTAGACAAATATACATATGAACTTTTCTGTTTCAAATGTCTTATGAACTAATTATTTTAATTCGTAATCAAAATAATTAAATTTATAATATTTACTTCATAGAAAAGAGAGAGAACGGTTAAATTTGTAATAAATAAACATTTATATGAAAACTAATGTAATTAAAAAATTATAAAGTAAATACCTTTCTCCTTGTTAAAGATATATATTGTGTCATAATGATGGAATTTACACTATTTTTATAATATGTTAAAGTATGTGACACTTTATTCTATTATTATATTTTTGAAAAAGAATCATGTTATATCATTGTGTTAATAGTTTTATCGGAAGAATTAAGGAAATAAAAAAACATATGACGAGTGTTTCAATCATCAAATTTTAACTTTAAGTTCATTAAAATATCATAGTAAAGTTAATATTAATATTTTAATTATTTAAGTATCAATAAGATTGTAATAGTCATCCAAGCATACAACACATAAAAAATAAGAAGATTGAACATAAATGTACATTATACAATTTTTTTGAATTCATCAAATCGTCTAAAGATAAGGAGTTGAACCACGTCGCTCTATTTTGATTATGATACTATAATATACTCAACAATCAAAGAACTTTGTATGTGTATGTAAAACTTGGTAATGTTAATATAAAAAAATAGATTATCAAAAGGAAAGACATTATATACACAGTAATTTGAGTACATGATATAAATAAAAATGAAGAATAACTTATTAAAGAAAGAGAAGAGGAAACATGAAGAATAAATGAAAGTATGACAAATGAAGATAAGTAAAAAGAATAAAAGAAAGATATCAAGGAAGATGAGATTAGAGGATTGTTCATTACTAACTCTTAGATTTTAGGAGGAATTCGAGAGATGTAAGTGCTTGATGGTTACAATTTGAGATACCATAGTCTAAAATGTAAAGAGTTGGAATTGACTTTTAGAGCTTCTAAAATGGTGAATGGCACTCACATGAGCACATGAATTAGTTAGAATCTTCCATTTGACTTTTCAAGCTTTCAAGATATATTTATGACCCTTGAAAATCTTAAGTTGACGTCACATGTGCCAAACTTCCATGTAATTATTGTTTTTCACATGTAATCATTTATCTAATTTTTAGAACTACCATATGCACTCCCTAATTTCAAGGGATTAAGAGATGTGTTAAACATAGTTAAGTGAGTTAGCTCTTTATTGGATCACTTCTTCTCTTGGATGAATTCCACTCTATATAGAGGAGGGCTCTCTCTTCGTAAAACATATGACATGTTGAAGTGAATGAAATCTCTTGTGAGAATTTGTGAGAGTTTGAGTGTTTTTCTTCTCTTGTTTTAGTTCTTATCTTAAGAAGCTTTCTCAAATGGTGAATTCTCTTGCACTTGTCCTTAGAGTTCTTCTCTCAAAGTGGCATGTTCTTCCATACTTCTTCCTTTAATCCATTTTTATTTTCAATTCCTTTATTGTTCTTGTTTTTACATTTCAAAACACGAATGCCAAATTGGTTCTTACATGCTTCCATGTCTTTTGCGTCAAACATATATGTTCTTCCATGGAAGTTTTCTCCTTCATCTCCTTGTAAGTTTAGCAAGATCTTCCTAACTTATTAGCATTCATATTACTACAACATAAAAGGTATCATAAAAGACTACCAAATTCTTAAAAGTTTGGATACATCTAACAGAGAATCAGCATGACATCTAGCAAGAATCATCTCTTAAAGGCCTAAAAATAAAAGAATCTCTCCAAGCAAAGAAAAAATAATGAATGACGTATATATTTGCATGCATTTTTGTTACGAGATTCTAAGATTGAATTATTTCATAAAGTGTTAAACTATCTAATAAGATTATGAAGTTATCTCACAAAATGAGAGTTTAAACTTCAAATCCTCTCATCAATTGCATTTCAAACATATCAATTTCTATTATGAAGTTATCTCACAAAAATGAGAGCCTAAACTTCAAATCCTCTCATTGAGATTTATTACTTGCATTCAAACATATCAATTTTTATGTTGTCTAAGAGTGATAATTGAGTAATACTTGAGAAAGTGAATAAAGACTTAGTGTTAAATAATATTTGTTTTATTTATCTCAATGGAGATAAAAATAATAGATTAGAGTCACTTTCTTTAACTGTATAATCTAGGAATGACAGTAACAGTGCTTGTCTAATCTTTATATTCTAACATATTCATTTCAAGATTTGTCTTAAAAAAATAACTTGATGTAGCTCATATTATGTGAACTAGTATATAAATAAGTTCACTGTACAATTTATTTTACATTTATACTGCTAGCTTTGTTTATTTCACGGGTTTTGAGAAAACATTTGTGAACTTTTTTCAAACTAGTAGGCAACTCCTTTTAGAATCTATACCCCTATGTTCTTTATGAAAACTTTGCAAAATTGTTTTTAAGTTTTATTCAACTCACCCTTCTAGATCTGACTTGTTATTTTAGCTAGTATCAAAACTAACCTCTCAAGGTTTTACAGGACTAGAGGAAGATCTCAAAAAGATGATATGTAAAGAACGACAAAAAAATAATAGATCCCCTCTTTTAGAGGATAAAAAATTGACTATTTGAAGCAAAGCATAATAGCAATCTTCAAGCCATGCCACATCTACATGATGGATATCATTGAAAATTGCAACTACATTATACTAGATGAAAACAACAATCTCATCTCCAAAAACCTATGAAACAATGCACAAAGCAAAGATACCTATTGAAATTTACAATGATAAATGCTCCGATGTGTGCATTGTCAAAAGAAGAATACACTAAGGTACAAACATTGAAGGGAGTAAGAGAGATGTGAGGTAATCTAATAATAACATATGAGAGTTCTACGACGGTAAAACATAACAAAATCAAATTATTTATTAGACAATACGAGTTCTTCAATATGAAAGATAAAAAAACTTACAAAGTATATTTAATATATTTCATATCATATAGAATAAGATTTGCTCATTAAGAAAACATTATGAAAACTATGTTCATATATGACAAAATACTGTTTAATTTTTCCAGACATTGGTCATCACAGTTCATGATATCGTAGATGTTAGCACCAGTGGGCTGCTATGGTGATTTGATGAAGCCAACCAAGTGAAGATGTTCAAGACCTTATGATCATATGTGGAATGCATGAAGACTTCATGAAGATTGAAGACTTTGTCTAGAACTTAGAAGTGTGTGTTGTGGGGTAAGCTTGAGGTCTAATTAGTGAAGCATGCAATCTTAATCAATGATAAGCTCCAAATATATTTTCTGAATTAACAAAAGTTTTGAAAAATCATTAAAATCAAAACTTGCGTTTTAAATAATTGTTTTAACTAACTGGAGAAAAACAGTCGACTATTTGAAGATTGAATCGACTGAATTTTTAAATGACAGTTATGTTTAAATAGATGGCGCGAAACTTTTGAAAGTTAACGAAAATCATTTTACACATTTTCTGAGCATGCAAATTTGAGATTCCAAAGAGAGAAAAGAGAGCAAATGCGCCCGCGAGTCTTATGATCAAAGATCAATCAAAGTTTTCATCAAGAACGGTTTTCTTGAATTGCTGCTGGAGCTATCATCTGACTGAGACTGTTCTTCGCTGATTTGATCATCAAGACTAAACCTTCTATACCTTTACTTGTTTCTTTTGTATTCGTTTGTATAGAAGTGCTTGTATTACAGTAACCTTGTTCGCACATCATCTGTTTTGACATTTATTCTGAGTTCTTGAATTTCCTGGGTTGGTAATTCTGTTCTGTACAGTGGGCTCTGTATAGGGTGCGACTTGCTGTGGGTTTCAGCAAGGGTCTTCGTGAAACACACAGTGGGTTTCTGTGTGGTTTCCTGTTCTGCTGTGGGATCAGCAGTGGTCTACTGCGAGTTGCAGTGAGACATTTTTGGGTTATACAGTGGGCCCTGTATAATGTTACTTGCTGTAGGTTTCAGCAAGGGAGTTCTTGAAGCACACAGTGGATTCTGTGGTGTTTCTTGGTCTGCTGTAGGGTCAGCAGGGGTTGGCTGCAGAGTGCAGTGTCGTCTTGCTGTAGGCAAGTGTTGTAATCTGGATCAGGTTGATCAATTTAGTGAAATCCTTACTGTGTGTGAAGGACTTGACGTAGCCCTACTGTTGGGTGAACCAGTATAAAAATCTGTTGTGTCCTTATTCTCTCTTGCTCTCTCTCTTTATTGTTCTTGTTGATAGTCTTGAATTTTTCAGAATTAAGTGAATCTTGCTAATTGAATAACTTCATCATTTTCTGAAAGCATTTTAAAAAATAACCTAAAATCAGTTATTCCATTTTTAACACAGTCTAATCCAAACTGCTCTGAATCTGCTAAAAACCAGTATATCAGTTTTCTACAAATCAGCAGTTTCGCAATTTGCTGGGTTAACTGTTTATCAGTTATTTTACTAGAAAACCAAATCTTTCATTGTATAAAACTGTTTTTAGAATCTATAATTGAACCATAATTGATTTAAGATTTAAACATCTTTTAATAAGTGTTTCTTTAATAAAAAGAATTTTATTTCTTGATTGACTCATTATAATTCGAACTGTTGATTGAATCAGAGTTTATCAATTCATTCTGTGTGGTTAACTTCTATTCTGTTTCTGTGCAGTTAACTAAATTGCTTTCGCACTTACATTTAAATTCTGATAAAATTGTTTGACTTACTGCATTGTACTGTGACTGGATTATATTCTGTTTACTGGTTCATTCTACTGTCTTACTCAGTAAAGTCAATAAAGATCCAGTTTATTAAACAACTTTGAATTTCTTAAAAGGGTCAACTAGTTTTTGAAAAAGATTTTGAAATCCAATTCACCCCCTTCCCCCTCTTGTATTTCAGTAAAAACAATTTCTTTCAATTGGCATCAGAGTTAGGACTTGTATCCTAGTCAAGTTTTCGATCCATGGCTAAAAACAGTTTGCCTTTTGCTGAGGGGGCTTCAATAAATAGACCTCCAATGTTTTCTGGTGTGAATTACCAATTCTGGAAAATCAGAATGCAGATCTTTATTGAGTCTATTGACAGAGGCATTTGGAATGCAATTATAAATGGACCATATATACCTATGCATATTGTTGATGGTGTGTGTGCTGTGAAATCTTTTGATGAACTGACTAATATAGAGAATAAGCGTGTACATTATGATTACATTGCCAAAAATATTATAACCTCTGCCTTGAACATGGATGAATTTTCAGGGTATCTCAATGTACCTCTGTAAAGGAGATGTGGGAGGTGCTGGAAGTCACTCATGAAGGCACGAATGATGTTAAACAGGCAAGGAAACATACATTGATTCAGGAGTACGAATTATTTAGGATGCAATCAGGAGAATCAATTGTTGATGTGCAGAAACGATTCACTCATATAGTTAATCACCTGATCGGACTGGGAAAACAGTTTGATAAAGAGGAACTGAACGTCAAGATTCTCAAATGCTTGGACAGAAGTTGGCAGCCAAGGTGACAGCAATTTCAGAAACTAGAGATTTAACAACTCTCACAACAGCTGCATTGTTTGGCAAACTGAAAGAGCATGAACTGGAGATGACAAAGCTGAACGAAATGGAATCTGCTGAAAAGAAATCCAGAAGCCTTGCACTGAAATCAAAAGTTGCTAAAATAGAAACCAGTGAGGACAGTTCAGAAGAAGATAGTGATTCTGAAGACATCAGTCTGCTGACAAAACAATTCCAGAAATACATTAAGTTGAAGAGAAAGGAAAAGAATCAGCAATCTAAAAGGTATACTAGAAAACCTGATTTAAATCCAAATAAGCTAACCTGTTATGGCTGTGGCAAACAGGGACATATGAAAACAGACTGTCCAAATCTGGCTAATAAAGAGAAGAGCATTAAAAAGAAGAATTACAAAGTTGGAAAAGGAAGAAAGACATATGTTGCATGGGAAGACAATGCTTCTTCATCCAGCAGCTCTTCACAGGAAGACAATAAAGGAAATTCGTGCTTTATGGCTGGAAAAGATTCTGAGGTTAGCAGGGAAGACTCTAGTACTTCCATTAACAGTACAAATTACAATTTACTACTGGATGCGTTTCAAGAGACGCATGAGGTAGTAGAAAAACTGGCTCGTTCCAACAATAGACTGAAGGGTAAGAACAACTGGTTGGAAGCCAAAGTTAAGGAACTGGAAGATGAAGTTTTAAGAATGAAAACTTCCAGTAACTTAGACTCCAGCAAGCCAGCAAAATGTGAAAACTGTGAAATTCTTCAAAAGAAGGTGAACTACCTAATTACTACTGCTTCAAAGTTGACTATGGGAACAACCAATCTGAATGCCATTCTAGGCTCTCAGAACTGTGTTTTCGAAAAGGCTGGAATTGGACATCAACCCACTTTCCCAAGGAAACAGAAAAAGTACAATAGCTTTTTTGAAACCAATACTAAACAGTTTTCACAGCCTATTACCTGTTTTTATTGTATGAAAAAGGGTCATTCTGTTAAGGACTGTAAATTTAGAAGGTTTTTAGTGCCAAAAGGTTTAGTTAAGTGGGTGCCCAAAAGCACATCTAACACTGTTGGACCCAAATTTAACAGGGTACCAATGCCTCAATTCTAATCTATTTTGCAGGTCTGCTTGGCATCCAGTAAGCTGATGTGGTATCTGGACAGTGGATGCTCGAAGCATATGACAGGAGATTCAACCCAGTTGATTAATATCAAATGGAAACCTGCAGGATATGTGACATATGGTGACAATAACCGAGGCAAGATACTTGGAGTTGGTGATATTGGAAGAAATGATAGAGTAATCATCGAAGATGTACTCTTAGTGAAAGGATTAAAGCACAGCTTGCTAAGTATCAGTCAATTGTGCGATAAAGGGTACAAGATAATGTTTGAGCCTGATCAATGTCTCATAACAGATTCAAAATCTGCTGAAACGATTCTTGTAGGTAAAAGAGTGAGTAACATTTACATGCTTAATATGTCTAGCATATTGGCATGAATTGTTTGTTATCCCGAGATGATGAATCTTGGTTGTGGCATAGGAGACTTGCACACATTCATATGCATCATTTAAATAGGATTGCATCTAAGGATCTTGTAATTTGTCTTCCTAAGCTTAAGTTTGAGACGAACAAACTATGTGGAGCATGCCAAATGGGTAAGCAAACTAAAAGCTGTTTTAAACCGATTAATGTTGTTTCAACAACTAGACCACTTGAGCTGCTGCATATGGATTTATTTGGTCCCTCTAGAACTATGAGCCTAGGAGGGAATTATTATGGTCTTGTTGATGACTATTCCAGGTTCACTTGGACATTTTTCATAACCATCAAAGATGAAACTTACCATGTCTTTAAAGGATTTGTCAAAGTTGTTCAGAATGAAAAAGACTGCAGTATTTCATCCATTAAATCTGACAATGGAAGAGAATTTCAGAATGAGAAGTTTGACAGATTCTACAGTAAACTGGGTATTAACACAACTTCTCAGCACCAAGAACTCCACAACAGAATGAAGTTGTAGAAAGAAAAAACAGAGCTTTGGAGGAACTGGCCAGAACCATGTTGAACGAGAATGGACTACCCAAATACTTCTGGGCAGATGCTGTCAGCACAGCGTGTTATGTGCTAAATAGAGTGTTGATCATACCCATACTGAAGAGAACTCCATATGAACTATTCAGAGGAAGAAAACCGAACCTGTCTCACCTAAAGGTCTTTGGCTGTAAGTGCTTCATACCTAATAATGGTAAGGACAGCCTTGGTAAGTTTGATTCCAAGTCTGATGAAGGTATTTTTGTGGGTTACTCACAACATGGTCATGCTTATCGGGTTTATAACAAGAGGACCATGCTGATAGAAGAATTTGTACATGTGAATTTTGATGAAGCTAACCAAGATATGCAGGAAAGACCTGAGACACATGCAGATCATGAAAGTCCAATTATTCAACCAACTGGAACTGAACTGGGAAACAAGACTGAAGAAACCAGTGTGCTACCAGAAATTCAGTCAACAGAAGCATAAGAGCAATCTGTTGAACAAGAAGGTGTTCCTGACAGGATCAGTTCAGACTTGCCTAAGGAGTGGAGAATTCCTAGGAATTTATCATTGGACAATGTAATTGGTCAGGTGTAGAAAGGAGTTTCAACCAGAAGTGCACTGAATCAATTCTGTGAACATATGGCTTTTGTTTCACAGACTGAACCAAAGACTGTAGTTGATGCACTGGAAGACAGCAACTGGATAACAGCTATGCACGAAGAACTGAACCAGTTTGCAAGGAATGAGGTCTGGATACTTGTTCCCAGAACCAATAAGATGAATGTCATTGGCACCAAGTGGGTGTTCAAGAACAAGTTAGATGAACATGGTGTTGTCATGAGAAACAAAGTTAGACTGGTTGCTAAGGGTTACAATCAGGAAGAAGGAATCGATTGTGGGGAAACCTATGCACCAGTAGCAAGACTTGAAGCTGTTAGATTGCTCTTAGCTTATGCTTGCATGAATGGATTCAAGCTTCACCAAATGGATGTCAAAAGTGCTTTCCTTAATGGGTATATTGATGAAGAAGTCTATGTTTGTC
>Ga0209700_100927_pt1 | contig 59003 bp, 28 predicted proteins | sample SiratroredBW_FD_187528 | JGI IMG/M metagenome (GOLD analysis project Ga0209700, IMG submission 187528) | Root nodule microbial communities of legume samples collected from California, USA - Siratro red BW (SPAdes) (version 2) | ecosystem: Host-associated > Plants > Roots > Nodule | place: USA...
AAAAATATAAAAAGAAAGAAAAAAAAAAAAAAAAAAAGACCTTGCAATAGACTAAAGAATAACTGCATAAAGAAAATCCACATTATGTTGCCACCAACCAAAGTTAAATTTCATAAAAATTGAGTTATCCAAACACATTGCAAAAGAGTCATTGCTCCCAAAGTCATTGATTTGAAGTAAATATAAAGACTATCGTGTCAATTTCTTCTTGTACAATGTACGAAACATTATGTAATTCGTCCACCTTCGAATGTCTTGGATGGTTGTTTAACCAATTTAACTTTCAATGAGTTTTGGGAAGAAATTGATATAGACACAATGGATATTACAAGCTTTATTTCGTCGATGCAACTTTAACTTATGTCATTTCGAAACCAGCAGACAATCTACAAACTATTTTGCTAAATCGCAAATCAGAAAATACAGTAAACACACAATAATTCCTGAACTAAATAGAAGACGAAAATCATTGTCGTGATTTTTAAAAGCAATGCATGAACAAAACAATTCATTAACTTTCATGGTAAATTCTTTTGATCTTTGACTAGAAACATATTTATCAAACAATACGAAAATCTTTTTAGGCTTAATGAGTGGAGACCACACAAGTTGACTAGTATGAAGACCTTAATCGTAAGTTATTATTTTTAGATCGATTGCACTACATGATTCTGTATAATTTAAGACATATTTATTGCACGTGTTATACTTTCTTTAATGTGTATGTGATACATGGCTTTGTATTTATATTATGTATTTTTTGATTAAAAAAATTATATACATGGAAGTGCTAATATATATATATATATATATATATATATATATATATATATATATATATAAATATATATATATATATATATATATATATATATATATATATATATATATATATATGTCTCAGTATCATAAAAACGTTAGAGAGTTAGTTTAAAAAGTAAAATATATCTCTCTTGAAAGATTTAATGTATTGTCGTTGAGATTTTTTTGGTAAAAAAGAAAAGAACTTGATGTGAAACTCGACTTGTTTGTTGTGAAACTCATTATAAAAGTAAAGGAGTAAATCCTAATATCCTATATTTTAGATATTGTGTTAGATTATTCACGTTTGTGTGGTAACTGCTTCATGGGTAAATTTCTTTGAGTGTACTATGAAATTTAATTTCGAAACTTTTTGTTAATAAGTTTGGAAGTCTACATTAAAATTGTATTCTCCAAAACATTTTATTATGCATAAAGTTTGTATGAAATAAAAGCTAAAAAATGTAAATGTGATTATATGTTGTTAATGATTATTCCCAAAATTATTAAATCCACCTCTATTCTCTATTTTTTGTTATTAAATAACTCTACTCCTTACTTCTCTTCCATTCAAATCAAAAATGGTATATTGTTCTTTCAATCTATATTTACCGAAATATTTCAATAACTTGTAAATTTAATAAAAAAGGAAAAGAAAGAAAAAACGATGCATCTAGCCGTTACGAGAGACATGTTTAAGAAGGCAAAAACTTCTTGCACCCCATCACTTCTCAAAAATATATTTAGAAATCTTTTTAAGAATACAAATTTTATATTTTAAAAAGTTTTTAGAAAGCATTTTCTACAAATATGTCAGAAAATATTTTTCGAAATATAAATTTTTTATTTTAGAAAAACCTTTTCGAAAATATTTTGCGAAGTGTAAATTTATGTTCTGAAAAACATTTTCTGAAAAAAATTTCCAAAAGTTAAAATAAGGATACTTTCGTATTTTTCTGTCTGTGATGGAATGCAGATTTGATGGGGTGCAAGAAGTTTTTGGTGTTTAATGAATTGTTGTTGCGTTTCGTAGTGAACCTATCTCTTGACTTAGCCCAACAGGATCCAAAAATTTTTCCTTTCAGCCTTGTTATTCTCACTCCTAATTTATACTATTTTCACCGTCCCTTTTTAATTTGTGAAACACATAACTCTTTTAAAAATATTTAAAATATAAGATGTCTAAATTTATATATATACACATTACTTCATAGGCCGCCAAAATTATGAGTTTATTTCAAAGGAAACGTATTTATCAATATGCACTAAATATTTTTTCTTTATAGTGTCACTTTTAATTTATATTTATTTTTCTTTGGTAAACATTACAAATTTTCTCAAATATGTAACGTGAACAGCAGCAACAATTTAGATTAAGAGAAAAAAATGATATATAATTTATTATATATAAAGTGATATTTAAAAGCGAAAGAAAAAGGAGGTCGAAACCCTGTGAGTCGAAGGAATGGCGAAGAGGGAGAAGAAGCAGACGACAGATACCGAGGTGGAAGCAGAGCTCAACGGCAACAATGGCGACAACGATGATTCTCGCAGTAAGAAGAAGCTTAAGAAAAAGAATAAGAAGAAGAAAATACCCACAGTTAGCATGGCCGTGCCTGCTTCCATCATTGATAACGTTCCAACTCTCGAGCTAGCTACGCGGGTAGGATACCCTTCAATTCAAAACTCCGTTATTCCATTTTCTCATTCCATCTTCATTCTCAACATTCCTTTTTTCTTTTAATATTATTTTCCCTTTTCAGTTGGCTGGTCAAATCGCTCGCGCCGCAACCATTTTCCGAATCAACGAGGTTCCTAAACCTTCATTCCCTGCTTTCTACATTTTTCTTATTGACTTTAATTAATATTTCAACCCTTTACCTGCACCAACTTTTCGTATTATACCTGAAATCTCTACGTTTTAGTCATGTGCTTTTCTTTGTTCGTTTTAATCCTGTTGCCTCCATTTTGTGCCATTTTCACTCTCATAAAACTAACAATAGGGACTAAAACGTTAAGAATTTGCTTGTATAGGGACTAACACATCGTCTTTTTAGGCATGAAGGCTAGAAAAAGTTTGACAAAGACTAAATGATTAATTAATCTTTATTGTTATTGTCATTGGTATTGGGGATATTTTCCTGATAATTTGTTATTTGTGCTCGTAGGTGGTTGTGTTTGACAATAAAAGTAACCTAGATAATGATTCCGTGCTGGATAATTTGGATGATGAAAGTAGTGCTGCTTTTCTGATGCGAATCCTGCAGTACCTTGAGACACCTCAGTATTTGAGGAAGGCTCTCTTTCCAATGCATAACAGCTTAAGATTTGTGGTTGGAACAATTCACTAACTTGCTTCTTTCCTTACATTTATGAAGTTTGTTAGTTTTTTGGACTGTTTGTCCATCCCTGACTTCGGATGTTTGTATTGCACTTTGTGTACAGGGCCTGTTGCCACCCCTTGATGCTCCACACCATTTGCGTAAACACGAGTGGGGTCCGTATCGAGAAGGTAGGTCTTCACATTCTAGTATAATTTCTAATCATTTTTTGTAGTGAATGAAAAGTGTACTATTTTTTCTATATACATATATATATATATATATATATATATATATATATATATATATATATATATATATATATATATATGTATGTATATATATAATTGGTACTGGTTATCAAGGTAGAAGTAAAATCTAATTATAATTGGGTACCAACACTGGCTGTACCTAATATATTGAAGTTAACTATTGTCTTTTCATGAGAGTAATTGGGAAATATGTAAAAAGATTTGAAATAATGTATTTTTCAGGGAATGGTTGAGCTTCTCTAACTTGAGGAACATAGAACATTGAAGCTGGTTGTAATTTGTGATTGCAGATTTCATATTAAACTTGTAGGGTATTTCTAGCAATCAAGTTTAGACTAGAAATATTCTACAGCAGTGAATGTTGGGCAATGAATCACTAACGAGCAAAAATAAGTGTGGTAGAGACAAGAATGCTGAGGTAAAAGTGAAGATTAAGAAAAAAGATAAAATTAGGATGAAATTTATTTGGTAGATAGTTGTAGTAGCATGCCTAATAAAGGGAATACGAAAGGAGTTCATCTAAGGTGGTTTTATCATGTGAGAAGTGAGGCTCTGGTGAGAATGGGCCTATAGAACAACCTGTGCAAGCAGACCTCTGCACGGAGTCTTCAATTATTGATGACTTTCAGATTTAAAAGTTCAGACATTTGCACTAGCCTTTTATTTAAAAGTATACCTTTATTTTTGAATATTAGGGGCGAGGGGTTCCGATTTTCATGTTATGATTGGAATAGGGCCTCCAAAAATTTTAAGACGCCCTCCGTAAGAACTTTCAGTTAGAAAGGGTAGAGGAAAAGCTAAGGAAAATTTAGGAGAAATCATTAAAAGTGCTTTACTCTAGGAGCAAATTTGGTCTTTGATGGAGTCCAATGGTGTCAATTAGTCTATTATTCTATCTCATTTGTTTGGATGATACTTGGTGTAACTGGTTGGTGATGTTTATTGTATTGGTGCCTTCTGAATACTTTAAATGAACGTTTTGTCCTCTTTATTTTAACTTTATTTTTCTGTTCTTTTGCTCACAGAAACCTGTTAAAGTAGAAACATTTTCTGCATTGGCATTACTGTTACATGTTTGTTATTTTCTCCATTGTTACTATGGCCAGGTTTTGATATATTGCTATAACTTCATAGGTGTCACAGTAAGAGAAAGAGACTCAAACTCTGGGGCAACACTAGTTGATGTTGGGCTGGTGAAGGTATGGACATACATATTGTATATTACTTCGCCCGAAGCTTAACTTGTTTTAATTCTTCTATTATTAGTTAGGGGAGGGGAGGGAACATTAGTCCCTTTTGATTCTCTTCTTTCTTTTTTCCTTCATTTTTCATATGGCATCTTCTCTCAAGGCATATCCTTTTATCTACATTTTCATTCATGTTTGGCACGAAGTTTGGATTTTGGCATCTGACCACAAGTTCAACAATGATGTCTAGAAGTACCATCGTGGAATTTCCTTTTTCTCTTACTTTCATTTCCTTATCTTCCATTTTAATTTGCAAGTTGTAACAATTGTGGATTGTTAATTTTATTTTGTAGATTAAATAACTTTGGTGAGTTTCTACTCTTTTATATGGATATTAAGTAGGCTTCGGTTTATTTGTGTATGATCTGATTCAGTACACATTATATGCAGAATGTTACTGTTGACCAAATATTTGAACCAGGAAGAAGAGTTACTGTTGCCATGGGTACCAATCGCAATTTGGATTCTGGTAATGAATTGATCTTTTTTTTTTACTTCTGCTTTATATGTTTGATGACAATTTCTTGATGAAAGTTGTGAGCTATAATTGATAAAACAGTGCTATATTCTTTTGATTGTGCAAACTTGACTGTTTTCCTGATTATCAGTGTCTTACCCTAGCTCCTGCAAAGTATTTCCCTCTCATCTTGCTCAAAGTAAATATCATTTTCTTCTTCATTGAAAAAATGATTTTTATTTGAGTGACTTTATTCCTATTTTTTTTAATGCGGGCTGATTTTCCACCCATACATTTCTGCATATCCTCAACAATATTATCCTGAAGTTCTTTTGTGTCTCTTGTGCTGAAACCAATGGTCATTTAGGCCTTTTTGTTTTAAAGATATTTTTTATATTAAAATCCATTACAAAATTTCTCCATTATTTTTATTTCAAGTTTGTCAAGCACGTGTTATGCCCGTATTTTTGCCAGAGGAATTACATATCCCTGTGTGATATATTTAAATATGGAAAGTTACCATATTCATTCAGTCAAATACCTCGTGTTCATGTCAAATCATTGCTTCTCATTGTTGCTGCATAAGTTCTATAATTCTGAACCTAAAAGGAAACACTGCACCTTGATTACATATTGAACTATTAATGAAGAAATTGCATTTACGAGTGCCAAATGCATTTAACATTTTCAGTATATGTTAAGCTGATATACAATGAACTTCATCTAGATTTACCACGCCAGGTTGTCTCGTCATCTAAGCCTAGAGAAGAAGGGGCGTATTGGGGGTATCAAGTACGATATGCACATAATATTAGCTCAGTATTTAAGGATTGTGCATACAAGGTATCCTTCCCCTTCTACACATACAAATATGCTTGTGATAATATCCTTAGTCTAATATTTGTTGTTCCATCCTAACTCTACTCACGAGCCCTTCCATTGAATTGTTATTGTGGCAGGGCGGTTATGATTTTATAATTGGTACCTCTGAGCACGGTCAGATTATTAAGTCATCTGATCTTGAAATACCTTCTTTCAGGTATTGTGTTATAGCATCCGCTGCATGCTAATTAATGTTAGATTGCTTAGATGTTGATTTTAACTTTTCTTTATGTTGCTGTTTTAAGTGAGAAAGCTTATAATTCTAAGATATGGTGTTTTGCAAGCCCTTCCCACAAATTTGTTTTCTTTTTGTTAACATATATTTGTAAAATGAAAATTTTCCAAATGGGCGAGGATTGCAAATTATGCTTGCTCCTAAGACACACGACAATAAAGTTATTGTAACTCAACGATTCAATAATAACCATCAAGCACTTTGTTTCTTTTATACATTTTCATTGAAACAGGAATCTGGAGTCTGGATCAATATGATCAAGAATTGTTATATGGGCTGTGTAGGGAATGGGTTCTTTGATATGTTGTGAAACTGATTTCTTTTTATAATAATGTTGACTTTTGCAATTATCAATTTGGCTGATAAATGAAAAGGTTTCGTTATCTGTGTATCTTCCTACTTATAACGAGGTTCTCTAGACTGACCAAATTTGAAATATGAAGTTTAAAAGAATTGTGTCTGTTGATGTAAGTTTTTTTACCTGAATTGATTAATAAGTTGCTTGTTTCTCTGAATTGCTAGACATTTGTTGATTGCCTTTGGTGGATTGGCTGGGTTGGAAGAAAGTATTGAAGAAGATGATAACTTGAAGGTATTACATAGTTTCTTTTAGTTATCTATACATGGTTGTAATTGTGAGACTGCTGCCAATCGGAGATTCCATAAATTGCCAGAATCGCTGAGTGCATCCCTTTTTCTGATATTACTCTTCTGTTTAACTTACTAGAAGAAGTGGAAGACTGTATAGGTCATGATCCTGAATATCATCGAGAGTTGAGAGTTTCCTTCTACTTATTCAGGCTCTTTTTTCAATGATATGCTTGTCTTTCTTAGGTTCTCATGCAATGATTTATGTATTAATTTCATAATAATTCAGCATGAAGAGTAATATTGGATATTCTCATAATTTATGTACTCTTTAGAGTTTACATAGGAAAAAATAATGTATTGGATATAAATTCTCTTGCTGCTCTACTCCATAAAATATGCAGGGAAAAAAGGCAAAGGATATATTCAATTTATATTTAAATACGTGTCCACATCAGGGGAGCCGAACAATTCGAACAGAGGTACTGTCTGACTAATTGTTTCCCTACTCAAATGGTTAACTTATTGCCTATCCAGTTTTAACCCATTTTTCATCTCTTTGAACAGGAAGCTATTCTTATCTCTCTTCAGTACTTCCAAGAACCAATCAACCGAGTACTGGAGGGTTGAATATCGTTGAAGTCTAACATTTCATATGGCTAAGGTATTGGTTATCCAAATTATGCCTGAAACTACGACACAGGCAATAGTTGAAAACCTAAATTAGAAAATGTCCCTCTGCCTCATCCTAAACTGGCCCTTATGTGGCTGGAATTTTCTTACTGAATCTTTTGGAAGTTGTAACACTATCTGTTGTTTACCAGTGTTGTAAAACTTGAAAATAGAAGTGTTCCATCTATTCCATCTATTGCATAACTACAATACAAAGGAAGAAGGAATAAATGTTAACGTTATTTTAAACTTCAGTATCACTCTGTTTTATATAAGAGTTCAAACTAAATAGGGTTGATTTTACATCTATTGCATAACTACAATACAAAGGAATAAATGTTAACGTTATTTTAAACTTCAGTATCACTCTACGTTTAATATAAGAGTTCCAACTAAATAGGGTTGATTTTACGAACACCAATAATCGTTAATATGACATCATTGCCACGGTAGAGAAAGATGCAAGTTTTATAATCATAGTTGGCGTACGTGCTGTCAGTTTATTCATTAAAAAAAAATGTGTCTTTTAATTATGTTAGACTGTTTGAAAAAGTACATCTGATTTCTTCTTTTGTGACTTGTTAAAATGCATCTACAATAGTATTTAATTTGGATCTCAGAATGTAGATAGATTATGATATAGTAAGGAGATTTTATTTTGATTCTCTGAATCATATGCCTTCTAAAACCATATACAAGACTACTTTTAATTGTTATCTAAAAATATAATGGGTAAATCTAATTAACTTTATAGTTCTTAATGGATTAGATGAAAATATTCATTCACTCTTGTGAGTGGTATGCATTTATTAGTTTTTTAAATTCTATACATTCTCTTATCAATATTTAATTACTATTTTTCTGAATTGAATCATTCTTATTTTTAAAAATTTAAAAGTACATTTTAAATATTTGTTTTACAAAATATATTTTCAATTTTTAAAATGGTCCATATAAGAAACATTACAATAATCCTTTGAATGAGTCATGCCATTAAATATAACAAACACTTAGCAGCGCTCAAGCCTATAGCTAACTATTAGATCTTAATCTTTTCAGTATATTTTATTCTATGAATATTTTTTAAATCAAATATAAATTTATGCATTTATTAATTAAAACTAATCAATTTAACTATTTTTATTAGTCTTCATAATTAAATTTTGTTTCTTATACACAGAACATGAGATAATATTATTGCTGAGAATGAATTGGATACAATCATCCGTGAAAAAAATCGTTAATGGTTGATTGAATGAATTTTTACGACTGGATTATGATAAATTGAATTTTCAAAATAAAATTTTGATGGAACAAAATATATTAATGGATTATTATTATTAAATAAAACACCTAAAATGGAATTAACTACTAAGAAATTTTTAGTAAATCTAACTTGCTCCAACTTCAAACTAACTTCAATCTCCCACTTTCCCACTCCTGCCTCATCAACCTGCTGATTGATTGTGTTGGGATAACTCAGTCTGTAGCTCTTTACTTATAACTTGCACAAATTTGAAGTTTTATCTTACTTATAAATGTCCTTTTGACAAGGAATTTTAATAACACACCGTAATATAATTTTATTCGAAATAATAACATATTTTAATAAATTTTTACCATATACAATGTCTGAGTTTTGATATCTTACCTAAGGTGGATTAGATATATAATACATGAAAATACTCATTGATAAATTAGTTTCATTTTAAATAAATTTAAAAATAACAAGTATAAACAGAATTGTGGTGAGTGAAGTATACTGGGTTTTAAACCAACAAAAATTATAAGCACCTTTTAAAATAAAAATATACTTTGCAATTGTAACTAAAAATAAATTAATTAGTACAATTTTCCTCTGATAAAAAGAAATAAAATATTCATTTAATTAAATTTATTATCTAAATCAAACTTAAAGGAGTCCCCAATACTGCAAATTTTGAATTGTTTTAAAATAAAAAATTGTTGCGGGGGGACGTTTATTTAAAGAAAGGAGAGGGTAAAAAGGTCTTTGTGAGAAAATATAGAGGCGCGTTTGGAGTTGGAGAAAAAAAGGATTAATTCGTCCCCAAATACGTTCATACCGAAAGAAGGCGAAGAGAGGGGTTTTTGTCTCGCGGAGTAAACACAAGACAAGGCGTGATAGAGTGCGTTTTTGTCTGTGTGGTGAGTGAGAGTCACAGAGTAATTGGGAATTTCAAATATTGGTTAACAAAAAAAAGAAAAAGGGACCCTTCGCGCCATGGAGAAGGAGGAGGAGAAGCAGAATGAGCGGCACCACGCCAAGACACTTATCTGTGCCCTGAACCTTCTCTCGCGCGACCTCCCTCTCCCTCCTCACATCCTCAATTCCGTCTCTTCCATCTACCGCAATCATGTAACCTCTTTTCTTTTTCTTTCTTTCGTTTAATCTCGCGTTAGGTTTCGCAGTTTGTTTTGTCCTTTGCGCTTGCTTCTTTTGTTCGTATGTGAATGCGATTTGAATTTTCGTGCACTCGCTAGCTTCGGCGCAACTCGTTTACTCAATGTGCAAAGTGTTGATTTCCTTTTCCGTTCCATCTCCTTCGTTTGTGTTCCTCGCCATTTTCTGTTTCAGTTTACCTATAAGTGTGCCTCTGGTGTTGTTTGCTTATAGGTTGTTCTATAACTCAGATATGTTGTACTGTATGCTGCTACAACTTTTTTTGCATGGAATTTACTAGTTGTTATTGAATTTGTAGGATGATGGAGGTAATTCTGGAGAGGATTTGATGACGGATCTTGAAGATGCACTGTCGAAGCAGCGTCCAAACTGCGTGTCTGGTTGTAAACTGGAGAAAGCAAGGGAAAATCGGTATCGGAGTCAGATTCAGCATCGGTTAAATGAGCTTCAAGGTGAATGATTCTAGTTAAAATGTTTTTGCTTGTTTCCGTCCTGACTTGGTGCCGAAATTGGATTTGATTTGTACATAGTTCCTTGGTGCTTGTTTTGTCTACCATTAGTGGGGGCAACTCTCACACCACGTGCAAAGTCATTAATGATGGTATATGAGGATTTGGTGTTAAAACCGAACTAAGTGACATCATGTGATTCATGTAGCTACCTCGTGTACCAGGATAATGCTGATGTTGTCTAGCTCCTTTACTATTGTTACCACCGATGGATGAGATTGCTTCATGTTGTTATACTACTAATTATCTTTAGCAGTATGACTTTTGCAAGCCAATTTACTGAACTAACTATAATTATGACACATATTTCAAAAGGTTTGTGGTTAGGATGATTGCTTTGTCAAGAGGAGAAAAGTGAGTTGAGGCAGCGAGCCCTCAAACCATTCTGTCTTATTACTTTATGACCGTTATACAACGATTCATCACAATCATCAAATCTATTGAGAAAGAATCATTCGCCATCAATTATTAAACTTTCAATTGCCTGGTTGTATTTGGTACCAAAGATCTTACAAATTCTTATGCTTTAATATGTTTCTCTTCTTGCTGTGAATCTGCCATGAAGTTATAAATAAATTAAATCAGCGTTGATTAACTATAGTGAGTATAGTTTAAAAACATATATATGGCTTGAAATTCAAGTCTTATGTTGCTAGACCATACCTTTCGATTATATACCTGTTGCCTATTTAGTGTTTTAAGAGTAGATAATTGAGTCAACTCACTAGATTTGGATGATGTAGTAGTGTCGGTTGCTTCAGCATATCAGCTGCATCAAGGAGGATAGTCTGTATCATTTTTGCATCAAACAACTCACTACACCTCAGAACCTAGAAAGACATGTCAAGCACCTCATAGAAAACTTATATTTCCCCATATATTTTGATAAGCTTGTTATAGAGGGTGAATAGGATAAAGTATCCTTTTGACATGAAGCTATTTTGTCTTGAAACTTCATTGAAGTGTTTTGAAGTGGCTTTAAGTTATCTTTGAACATGTCTCTTCTAGGACCATATCCATTAAGCTGTAGTTGTCTCTAAGTTAGAGCTCTGACAATTTTACTGAACTGTGTTACTGTGTTGATCCAGAATTGCCTTCAAGCAGGGGAGAGGACCTGCAGACCAAATGCTTGCTTGAATTTTATGGACTAAAGGTAAAATTGATTCTTGAATTTTTCCACAATGCTTAATTATTGCTAGTCATGTCCAATTATAATGCTTATTTGCAAGTCTTACCAAACTTTCACAAATTGGTTGCTAATTTTTTTTAATAGTAGTTGTCCTGCTTTTTCTTTTGATGCACCTGAAATGCGAGCTAGTTTGACTGGTATAATAAGGCAAACTATATAACACCTTTGTGGCTTACCCTTTTATGTAATGGAGATCTTTTACATTTTTTTATCAACTGCAACCGAGAAATGACAAAGAATTTTGTCCTTGTTGGCAAGGACTTCTTTTCTGGCAGCTTGCAGAGCTGCAGATGAAGGTTCGTACTGATGTGAGTTCTGAATACTGGCTCAATACTAAGTGTGCATTTCCGGACAGGCAATTGTTTGATTGGGGCATGATGAGGCTGCGTCGTCCATTGTATGGGGTTGGAGATCCATTTGCCATGGATGCTGATGATCAATTAAGGAAGAAACGGGAGGCTGAGGTAATTTTGTTTTTCAGTGATAAGTACTTCCCCTCTTCCCTCTTGTGTGTTTGAACCTGGTTTCGTACCATGGATATCATGGATTATAGCTACATCTGCAGATTTTAAGGATTCATTGGTGCAATGAGTTTATATTCACTTATTATCTGATTGTAAATACGAAATATGTCATAAACATTCTTCACCTGGGGTAGGCAAAGAAAGGACATAACTGGCTTTCTTTTATTAAAAACTTTGTAATTTGTAATGTCAATTCTTTCTCCAAATGAACAATAACAGTATGATTGACAATGTGAGAAAACAAACTAACACATTCACACATGCATGCTTATGAAGAGACTTGGAAATATAAATTTATCTGGAATTTCAATTGTTATAGATCCTCAGCCATACTTGTACTAGTTAAATAAACAAGACATAAGTGTAGTGATTCAATTTCTATTTCCTGATGTATGCGTGGTTTTCCTGTGTCTGAATATGAAACGAAACTACTCTATACAGCTTATCTCATATAGTTCCTCAAATGCAGAGACTGTCAAGATTAGAAGAAAAGGAGAAAAATCATATAGAGACTAGAACAAGGAAATTTTTTGCGGAAATACTCAACACTGTCCGTGAGTTCCAATTACAAATTCAAGCTTCTTTGAAGAGGAGAAAGCAGAGGAATGATGGTGTCCAGGTACAATTTTCCCCTTATTTTTCATTTATTATATAAATCATGTATACATACGTGGAAATGATTTCAAACTTTAGGTGTAATGTAACTTTTGGTGTGTTAGAATCAGAAGTTCTTGAGTTGTTATGCGATATTGTACATAGTCAGTTTTGAGAGTCAAAGTCTGTTGTGATACATGTAGGTTAGTCAAGGTGGCTTACTTGATAAGTCTCACTGTTATATTATTAATGTCTTGTCTTGTGTTAGAGACTGCAATTCAACATATTGTTTCAAATTACTTATTAATTGTTTTTTGATTATTTCTTCACTTCTCTCTTGCTCTAATTCATTAAACAGGAACCTGAAACACTTACCATCTTTAAATAATTTAAAGTTATGGCTGAACTTCAATTAACAAAATAATTAAACTTTAAAAAATGATTTTTTTGGTGTGTGTGTGGGGGATGGCGGGGGGGTGGTTGAGTTTCAATGCTTCACTCAACTTCTCATTACTTTTGGAATCTCTTGTATTATTTTCCCTCACACCCATCATACCAAAAAGGTGTTGAACATAAGCATATACTTTGAATGGGCTGTCTTTACGCATAACAATATATCTTATTGATAGACTTACTTCTGTTTTTCAGTTCCTGGCAAGTTCATTTAGATGAATTTTTTGCTCTTCATTGTGGGTTAAGATATAACGTATCAATAGTTTTTATTGTCATAAATATTTTCGCAGGCATGGCATGGAAGGCAAAGACAAAGGGCAACTCGGGCAGAGAAATTGAGGTTCCAAGCCTTGAAGGCTGATGATCAAGAAGCCTACATGAGAATGGTGAAAGAGAGTAAGAATGAGAGATTAACTATGCTTCTTGAAGAAACTAATAAACTACTAGTAAATTTAGGAGCAGCTGTTCAACGTCAAAAGGACAAAAAGTATTCAGATGGTATTGAGCCATTGGAAGATTCTGAAGCTGATTTACCAGACTCAGATGCTTTAAAGAATGGAATTTCTAAGGAGTCACCTGTTGATGAAGATATCGATATGATAGATTCTGATCATAATGGGGATTCCAGTGATTTACTTGAAGGTCAGCGGCAATACAATTCTGCCATACATTCAATTCAAGAAAAGGTAAGTACTGTTGGATCCCTTAATCAGGCACCTCTTGGAGAAAAAATGCATAGTTTTTCTACACAATTTTCATGCTTTGTTAAACTTATTTCTTACTAGGCAATTACCATAGTAGCTGATTTGGGAAATTAGACGCCTGGTTTCTATTTGGTGTAATGCCTTTTCTTTCAAAGGGGTTTCCTTTAGACGTAATTGAGGAAATGTCAACTGTGCTTCATTGATATCTTTTATTTTCGGTTTTTTTTTTATCTTGGGTTTAGGAGGATTTCTTCTCCAAATGTATTGTATAATTTCCTGTTTTGATGAGTTTCTTCTTTTGAGGAAAAGAAAATAAAAAGTTACTCCTTATTAGTTGTTTCTGAGTAAAAGTTGTAGCAGCACAATGGAAAATATAACCAACTTAGGTGTTTACAGGTGACTGAGCAACCGTCTATACTTCAAGGTGGAGAGTTAAGACCATACCAGATAGAGGGGCTCCAATGGATGCTTTCTTTGTTCAATAACAACTTAAATGGAATTTTGGCTGATGAAATGGGGCTTGGGAAAACGATACAAACAATTTCACTTATAGCATATCTTATGGAATACAAGGGTGTTACCGGTCCCCACTTGATTGTTGCTCCGAAGGCTGTTCTGCCAAATTGGGTCAATGAATTCACAACATGGGTTCCTAGGTATGCCCAGAGCAGACATTGTAAATTATTTCTTCCCCTCTTCGGAGGGAGAGAGGAAATCTATTATATCTGTTTGTGAATTATGCACATCATGATATTCACTTTTACTTTTCAAAACTCAAATCACGTGTGCCTTTCTTTCTGATTTAGCATCACAGCTATTCTTTATGACGGTCGGCTGGATGAGAGGAAAGCAATGAAGGAAGAGTTGTCAGGGGAGGGGAAATTCAATGTTTTATTAACACACTATGATCTTATAATGAGAGATAAAGCATTTCTCAAGAAAATTCAATGGAAGTACCTGATTGTGGATGAAGGGCATCGGTTGAAAAACCATGAGTCTGCTCTGGCAAGAACCTTAGACAATGGGTATGATTCTACCCAACATATATTTATGACATGGATTAATATGTATACTTCCCTAAAATTCTTGGTTATGATATCTATCTATTTTATTTAGAACAACTCTGAACAGTCCTGACGACTGTACTGAACTAGAAAAAAGATATAATGAATAAAAATTGATAGCTTTCATAACGTATAGACGGTCAAAGCATTCAATGGTTAATTCAATTCATTACATGATCGTGTAGTGCCACACTTCAGGTGGTTTAGATCCTCTCTTCTCTAATTCCTAAATTTTTTTTGGGTGCAGCTATCACATCCAACGAAGACTTCTGTTGACTGGTACCCCAATTCAGAACAGTTTGCAGGAGTTGTGGTCTTTGCTTAATTTTCTCCTTCCAAACATTTTTAACTCAGTTCAAAATTTCGAGGACTGGTTTAATGCCCCCTTTGCAGACCGAGTTGATGTCTCCCTCACTGATGAAGAACAACTATTGATTATCCGGCGTCTGCATCAAGTGTGTTTCTCTCTCCTAGTTTCCTATACTCATACTCTTTTCCCTTCTTCTCTGATGTGTTTCATTCCATATTTAGGTAATAAGGCCCTTCATATTAAGAAGGAAAAAAGATGAGGTGGAAAAATTTCTTCCTGGGAAATCTCAGGTCATACTCAAATGTGATATGTCAGCCTGGCAGAAAGTATATTATCAACAAGTTACTGATGTAGGCAGAGTTGGGTTGGATAATGGTTCGTGTCTATTTCTTATCTTCCCTAATTCACTTCTCCTTTTAGCCACATAAAAATGTACATTTCTTCTTACATTTCTTCTCATATTTTCTTTGGTTTTGGATATTGATGTGCTAAAGGTAGTCATCTGATTCCGCTCTCGCACTTTGTTGCCTCCATTGCTGGTTCTCAAACTGCGAATTTAGTTTTATTTCAACATGCTTGTGAAATAAGTTTAACACATCTTTTTGGAAGTAAATCATGAGCCTATTCCCCCCAGTTCCATATATATCCCTTATTAATAAGGTTTGCCAGTGTCAACATTGTTATGAATTGGTGAAATATGACCATTTGCTACTTCAACATAAATGTGGTTTTCAATCACCTATTATTGGTGTCTTGTTGTCTTCCTTTTTACTAAAAAATAGCACCCAGCCTTGTAACATTACTTGTTTCACATTCCTATATGATTGTCTGGTTTCTTAGAACTTCCTAACAATTTTTCCCCAAATGTGTATACTTTACAGGTTCTGGAAAATCAAAAAGTCTACAAAACTTAACAATGCAACTCAGAAAGTGTTGTAACCATCCCTACCTATTCGTGGGAGACTATGATATGTATAAACGAAAGGAGGAGATTGTTAGAGCATCAGGTAAGTTTGAACTTCTTGACCGTTTGCTCCCAAAACTTCGCAGAGCTGGTCACAGAGTGCTCCTTTTCTCACAAATGACTCGACTTATGGACATTCTTGAAATCTATTTGCGACTTCATGATTTTAAGTATCTTAGACTTGATGGCTCTACAAAAACTGAGGAAAGAGGCAATCTTCTAAGGAAATTTAATGCTCCTGATTCCCCATACTTTATGTTTCTCTTGAGCACCCGTGCTGGAGGTCTTGGTTTGAACTTGCAAACAGCAGATACTGTTATAATCTTTGATAGCGATTGGAACCCGCAAATGGATCAACAAGCGGAGGACCGAGCACATCGCATTGGACAAAAAAAGGAAGTTAGGGTTTTTGTGTTGGTTAGTGTAGGATCAATTGAGGAGGTGATTCTAGAGCGTGCAAAACAAAAGATGGGCATCGATGCCAAAGTCATCCAAGCAGGACTTTTCAACACTACTTCGACAGGTTTGTGGTTTGTGATACTTGTGCCATGTCCTGTAAATATCTATCAATAGTTATTCTTTTGCCTAAATGGGGATGGGGAGATTTTTTCTTTCACTGCTTCAGAACAAAGTAATACATTTATGCCAGCAAATTGCTTGTCTATCCTATATAACCTTCATCTAGCAATTCGTTGCATATATATATAATATGCATTTTTGTGCTTAACCGTCACTAGAGCTATGAACTGATTAGCTGGATAAGTAGTCCTTAAACTCTATTTATGTGAAAATCGAATTTATTACATGTCAAAAGTTAGAAGATTTAAAATTTCAATTGGAATCAGTTAATTATTCCATACAACTGTGTTTACCATGTCCGTGCTCCTTAAGTCGTATTGCTAAATGAAGATTATTTGAACCAGCGATATTTTGGTTTGTGCAGCCCAGGACAGACGAGAAATGTTAGAAGAGATTATGCGCAGAGGTACAAGCTCACTTGGGACAGATGTGCCGAGTGAGAGAGAAATTAACCGCCTTGCTGCTCGATCTGATGAGGAATTTTGGCTGTTTGAGAAAATGGATGAAGAGAGAAGACAAAAGGAAAATTACAGATCCCGTCTCATGGAAGAGCACGAATTGCCAGATTGGGTATATTCTCCAATTAACAAGGATGATAAATCCAAAGATTTCAACAATGCTGTCTCTGGAAAGCGGAAAAGAAAAGAAGTGGTATATGCAGATACATTGAGTGATCTGCAATGGATGAAGGCTGTGGAGAACGGGGAAGACATATCAAAGTTTTCAGCAAAAGGAAAAAGAAGAGACCACCTCCCATCTGACAGCATTGCACAAGCCAGTGATAACACAGTAGCAGAAGAAAGTTTAGAGTTGAGGACTGAAAGTGTTCCTTTGGCAAACGATCGCACGAGTGAAGATAGTTTCCATGTGACCCCTTCTTCAAAGAGATTCAAATCTGAAGGAACAAATTTCATGAAAAATGCATACGAGGATGTTGGAAGTGGTTTGAACCACCACGTGTTATCATGGAATACTCACAAAAAGAAGAGGTCAAGTTTTCTTGGCCAGGGTTCATTATCTGATGCCAGAGGGCATTCTTCAAACGGAAGAGCAAACTGGAACTGATTTGAGGTTAACTAGTCATGGCCTATGGGTGCCAGAATTTTGCACAACTATTGAATGTGATTCTGCATGAAGATCTTACAACAAAAATGACAAGGAACTTTCGTGTATTATGCTAGATTTTTCTATTATGTATGCAACATCCATATTTAGCTAAAAAGGTTAATGAAAGAATATATTCAAGGTTAAGTTATACTCTATTCTTTTGCTGGATGCTTAAATTGTACTATTTTCACGTTAACAGCGAAACAACAAAATATAGCTTTCATGATTTTACACATGTTTGGTGGTTTCAATGCAAAACCAAAACAGTTTACTAACTTTTTTATTAATTTTTTTACTGACTAACTTGAAAAGCTATAATGATTGATTATTTGACAGTATAAACATTGTATATAAATTAATTTACAAAGCCAAAATTTTTTATATTTGCAAGTTATGAATAAACACTTTTAATTAAAAAAATTTGATTCCTCTCCTCCATCCCTCAAATGTACAAGCTTTATTATTTCATTGTCCGTAAACAGGATCTAAAACTAACCGTTTCAATATAATATTCAACTAAAGCAAATTTGACTTTTGGACATTCATATTTTTTTTCATTAAGATGATTTTACTGTATTTCTTACGATTGATTTTTCTATCCTATGCATTAAGTGCATAGGTTTAATAGGACAATTTAAAAAAAAAAATTTCTGTTAAAATTATATAATTATTTACTCTTTATTCAATTGCAAGGAAGAAAAATTAAAAAGTGAGAAAAGAACAAAAAACAAAATACGGTAAAAATTATATTTCTTCCATGTGAAGAGAAAGTGTATAAAAATAAACGGAAATTGCCATTTTTGGAAATAACAGATGACAGAGTAGGATGAATTCTAAAAATATCAGTTTTATTTTCTATTATTTTCACATATTGTATTTTATAAATATCCATACAAGAATGAAAAATAAAACATTTGGAACTAAAAAAAGACAGCTTCGCGACTTTCCAGCGTACATTTTCCTTTCAGACTTTTTGCACCCTTAATGCTTACTCTTTTTAGTAACTCAACATTATAAGTTTCTTTAAGTTATGAACCTGGTGAGTATGATCGAAAAGTCATTTTACAACATTATTGGTTTGAATAACCAATAAATATTTAAATAACGAAATAGTGAAAACCTTTAACTGCGAGAGATGCCACCGGTAGGCTATAACTAGATTATTCATTTTCACACCCAAATGACAACTGATGATAATAATAGGACGTGGGGATTTTCTAGACCACAAATGTAAGCCTATATGTTCATAATTGGATTAATTATTTGTGTTAAAAAATGGAAAGGTGCATTAAACAGCTCCTAGTAGAACATCTCATCAAAAGCGGAATCATATGTAAAACAAGATAACGCAGCATCGATTACAAGATGTCATTACACTAATGACTGCTAGGATGCAAATGAAACTAATAAAACCTACCTTAATGAAATGAAACTCCGAAAAGAAACACTAAAAACAAGGTTTTATGTCTGCTGTGAATTGATAGAATTTGAAGTTACACAAGAGTTGGTTGAGCAGCAGAACATGAAAGTGCTTCAACCGCTTCAGTTCAATCAACTACAAGGTTCTTCATTTTGGATTCCAGTTCATCCGCACCACCTTCTTCAGATTCTTCATCGATGTCTCCTCCATCGGGGTCATTTTCATCTAATGGACCAAGCATGTCAGGAGAACTTTTAAACATATCCGTCAACTCCTCAATGCCTTCATCGGAAATGAAATTCCCATTAATATTGAGAACTTTGAAATCAGCCTTTTGCACCACAGTCAGAGCCAATTGTTGAGCCCCATCCCTGGTTATTTGGTTGGCACTTATATCCACTTCCTTTAACTGGGCATGACCTTCTATGGCTTTACTTATCAGGTGGGCACCTTCATCCTTGACTTCATTCTCAGAGAGGTTCAACTTAGACAGAAACTGCTTTGCTGCCATGCATGCTGCAATTGCAGGAGCAGCATCAGCTGTAATGTCATTCCCACTCAACTCCAAAACTTCAAGTTGAGGTGCTGACTCCTTAAGTGCATCAACTATAGCAATGGCACCATCATCTTCCAAGTTCAGGTAGCTCAGGTATACCTCTCTTAGCTCTGTGAGCTTTGAAAGAGCCTTGCTAAGAGAAACCCCACCTTCAGTGCCTAACATGTTGTCTCGTAGATCAAGCTTCTTCAGATGGGAACAATTCCCTAAAGCATCAGACAAGGCAACTCCACCCTCGGTGCCTATCCTCGTGGAGGAACAACGAAAATCCTCCAATGAAGGAGAACGCTTCACAACCTCGGCTATGGCTAGTGCCCCTTCATCTCCAGTCATATTATTATGAAAATGAAGAACTTTGAGCTTCTCTGTGAAAGGAATCAACTCACAAACTGCTCGAGCAGCTTCCTTTGAGATACCATCATTAATTAGATAAAGCTCCTCCAAGCATTTCTGTGATTTCAAAAGTGCTCCAAATGCTCTAACACCTTTTTCACCTAATGCATTTTCCGAGAGGTTCAAGGACTTCAAGACACTGCCTTCAAGGGCAGTGGAGAATATTTTCATGACATCAAGAGCTTCTGCTTCTGGTCTTCCAGCAATGAAATCTGATAGATCTACTTCCCTCAACTGGTCCTTGAGGGAAGTGAGAATAGGCTCGGCAACTTGTGCTGCTCCTAACCCAAAGCTTCTGTTGCTAAAGCATATCTTGGTGAAAGAATTCCCCGGATCCTTCAATGGACTTAAAAGTTCCTGTGCCTCATCTGCTTCAATGAATGCCCGTTCGCCTTTAGATATATCAAAAACAGATTCCTGAGGCGTAGTGGTATGAACTGCTGTCACCACTTCATCCTCCTTTTTACCAGGTCCTCTTTTGAGAACATCAAGGAGGAGCTTACTACATTCTTTGGCATAAAGCTGGACCGCAGAACCTCCATCACCATCTGGCTCTTTCTCGTAGTGTAGGTTTGCTGTTGCGAAAGCCACATCCTCAATCCTCTTTGCATTCTCCTCAGCCTCTTCCTTGTCCAAAGTTCCATACTTCTGCGTGAAAAGAGATTTAGTAGTCAGATTGTTGGTCATCCTCTCCACAAGGGTCTGTCTGGTGTTCTGACTAGGAGGCCATAATTTGATTGAAAATGATCTCTGTGGTGAATTCAGCTCCATGGCAATGATACCTACAAGAACAACTAGTGTAAGTATATATATGGAACATTTGAGGATAGAATACAAATTAGTTCATCCAAATTTGTTAGAGAAAACAATTTTTAAACAATGTCATTCATAGATGCATATCCCCAATATGGTATCAGACCTTCAGACAGAACAAAACACTGAAGATGTCAAACTGAAAATACAATTTGTTAAGCCAATAGTTAATATTGTCGTAATAATTGAAGGTCCCACACTCTAACTGTTGAGGACAACTTAACACAGACTAAAGTTTTGAATAGATAAGAAAAAATTTTCGCCGAACAGGTAATAGGAGCAGAAACATAAGAAATTGCTGTGACAAATATCATAAAAACGCAACATTGATTGCAAAATGAAAGTAGGACACTTTCTTTCCATTTCAATCACAAACTCTTAATGAAACTAATCAAACATTCAAAACATGATGAAAAAATGAATAGGGTTAGAGAGTTTATAAAGGAAACTTAGCAAAACATGTAATGAATGTGTGGACGGGATGTTTTCTCGAAAGAGAAGAGAACACCCATAAAACCGTTGACAGCAGTAAATAACCGACAAACAGTTTGGTTTGGTTCATTTCACCCACAAATCAAATCCATCCTAATAAAAATCTTAGCTTTAAGCTAGAAATGCAACAGATCTGACACTATGCAAAGCTACAAACTTTAAACATAACTTTGAAAGCCCATGGAGAGAGCGCAAGGAACTGGGAACAGGATAAACAAAAATAGAGAGAGACAAGTTTAACAAACCCCAAAGTGGAAAACAAAAACCTTATACATGTGAAAAGGGTACCTCTTTTTCCGGTGATCTGAGGATTAGTAACCCCTCTACTGCAGTTCACTCTGCAGTTTAGCAGAACCCTTTAATTTGAATGGTAGAATGGTATAGTGAGAGAGGAGAGAGGATGAGGAGGGAAAAGTTAATGATGCTAAAAAAAAGGATCAAGAGAGTACTTGTTGGCACCAAAACAAAAGTGTTGTTTTTGAAAGTGGCATGCCATTGGTTGTCATTATAATTCCCAACCCTAAAGAAACCAGACAACAAAATTTGAATTTGTGGATAATCTTCTAATTCCTAGCTATTTTAACAAAAGGAACTCGTTTTCATCCATGGATTGTTTTCACTATTAGGTAAGGTGTGAGAAATAGTTTATTCAGTTTTTAAAAATTTTATATAATTTTTGAATTTATAAAAGTTCAATAACTACTTTCTGCTAAGTTTTATTAAATCACTATCTAATTATATTGTAATTTTAATGCTCAATTTGGAGATATTTTTGCTATTAAGTTATAATATTTAAATCAATTTATAGCTTTTACATATTTAAAGAATAAATTGGATTTTTTTCATTTATTCAATAATTAATTTAACAATGTTTCACACATTTAAACAGTGATTTACTCTTCTTAACCTATCAAATTGGATTTAGTCATGTTACTCCTTATAATTTCCCCAACATTCTTTTTTGAAGTGAGTTTCTTTTACCATATATCCTCTTATAATTTAATAAACTGTAACTTATGGACAAAAAACATTTTTTCTTTAACTTTGATATGAGTTATAATATTCAAATATATTTCTAATCTATAAAATATTTTATTTTTTATTATTAATCTAACGATTTCAAATTATATATATATTATATTCAAGATTCAAATATACACCTAAAAACTTTTTAAAAACATATGTTCCTGATATTCGTCTGATATGTCTTCTTATATTTTTAAAATTAACTTAACTTCTTGTTTTTCCCTTCTATCATTACTATATTATTTTATTATCACTTCATTTTAACATTTTATAGAAAATTATGAAAAATTAAAAAGAACAATGCACAATACATTAGTGGAAACACTTCACAATGTAATTAACATTTTAACAATTATACATTAGTGGAAACACGTCCCAATATAATTAACATTTTAACAATTATACGGTAGTGGAAACACGTCACAATTATGAATTCATTTTTCTTTTTAAGAAAATAATGAATCATTAGAAAGAAGCATACACAATATAATTAGCTTATTAAGTTTAGTTTAGTATATTATAATATTTTTTCCGATTACGTATTGACATATATTGATTTTTAAAACAAAATAAACATATAAAAAGAAAAAAATGTATAATAGTAAGTAACATTTAATATAATAATTTTAAAAATGGTAATCACTATGTAACTTTTCTAAAAATAATAGTCAACATTAAATATATTTTATATAAGAAATTATTTATGAAACTAATATTTAGTAATAAAATTTAGCATATTAACAATTAGATTATATATTAATATTAAATTAAAATTGTTTAATTTGAATAGCTAGAAAGTTGCACTATATAATATATATATATAAGTAAAAAAAATATTTGAGCAAAAAAGTTATACTTTAAGTATTCAAAACTTATGAATTTAAAATTAGACTTTTCTATATTAGTTCAGCTTTTGTTGTCTACCACTAGTTTTACAAGACAATTAATAATAAAAAATATTTTAAAAAAAAGTGTACAACAAAAAGTGACAGTGATTTATATGTTATAATATTACTAACAAAAATACAAGTGTTCTATCACATGTTTGTCTTCGTTTCTGTTACGCTAAAATATTTTAAAAATCTTTAATAATAAATAATTTTATAAAATAGTTTTGAAAAAAACTGTAGAGAGAAATAGATAATTTTGATAATATGAGAAGATGATATTCACTTTTAAACCATTCAATATTTGAACTGATACGGGATTATACAAAAGATTGTATAGTTATTCTTATCAAATAATAAAATTGTTTTTATTTAGTAAAATTAAAATAGCCTAATTAAAAAATAACATTAAAATCGGATATAAAAAGTTGCCTATATATAATGGTACAAATATCATTCTTATTAATTATGTGTGTCAACATCTTGTTTGTGTAATCAAAATAACAACTATCATAAAAAAAATTAAAGAGTTATGAAAAACAAATTCTAAAAAAAGTTACCTCAACTTTAGAATAAAGGAAAATTATAAAATAAAAAATAACAGTATTGATTAATAATAATAACACAAACCTTATTATTTATGTGTATTTTTTTTCTAACATGCTAAAAAAACTATACTAAAATATTGAAAATAAAGGTAAATTTGGTAAAAGAAAAAGTTATGCAAAAAAGAAGAAAAAAAAACAGTTACAAATTTTGGTATTCCTCTGTATATCAGTATAGATTGCAGATAAATATAAAATGTGATTTATATGTTAAAAATATTTATATTTATTTAGGATGACTTTTTGTTTACTAATTAAGATTTTAATGGATATATATTCACAACGGTAAATAATTTTACACTCATCTAGTTATAAATTATCGTTGGTGTGATTTCTAGGATACATATAATAAAAATCGATAAATCTACGTGATATTTTTTATTAGATTAATTATTTTATATTGTTAGTGTGAAAATAGAATTAACATATTTTGTTGTATAAATGCCAGAATACTAGGATTTACACGTACACGGAAAAATTAAGTTTATCTGTGAATAATTTTGAAAGCTACTTTTGTATCCACTTGTCATTTTCTTTTAGTTCAATCATTCCAAAGAATACCTTACTTTTAATAGTTAAATAAAAAAGACGAAAAGTAAAGATGAAGAATAACTTAAACCTGCACTCATCTCTTCAAAAGACAAGTTTGGTGATTTGTTTAAAATATCACGAAGAAATAAATTTGAATTATATTAGGGGATACTAGTTCGTTTGATTTAGGTTTTTTATTATAATTTTTTTTTTCATAATTCTATGTTTATGTTTCAGAAAACATTTTCTGAAAATAAATTTCAAAAATACAAAATATAAAATTTATGTTTAAAAAATTATTTTTCAGAAAATCAATTCTAATACACATATTTCAGAGAAAATAAAATATACGTTTTAAAAAATATTTTCCAGAACTTATTTTTAGAACGTTTCGGAAAATATTTTCCAAAACATAAGAAAATATGGGGTGTAGAAAGTTTTTGCCGGCCGAAAAACAGCCAGGAAGCCCATGTCTATTATCGTCCTACTCTTGTCCAATCTATAATCTATCCATTATCCCTTCTTTATTTGTCAAAAAAATATAATGTGTCAGACATCCTTCAAAGTTTATCATATCATCATACAACCATTTTATTAATATTTTATTTAATATATAGAGTTGTTAATAAATATTCACTTATAATAACAACTCTATTTTATTTTAATATTATAATAGTATTTAATAACATTGCTAATTCAATTCTCTCTTAAATAGTATCAAATTATAAGAGTAAAATTAACACAACACAAAGGACAGATTATATATCATCTCTCTGCAACAAACACACTTTCTCCAATTTATTCCACCAATTGTCCCAAGTTGGTGTTCAAACAAGGAAAGAAGCCATGCGAGTGATCATGGTCTTAGAATTCTGAGTTTGAGGATGGTAAATCTGAAAGCAATGTTCCTCTCCCTCCACTTCAACCACTTCCACATCACCCTCCCACCCACTTTCCATAACACCATTATAGTACCAAATCCCTCGCTCCCTAAGATCATCCTTCCCCGCCACAAAAATCAACATCTTCGAGCATCCTAGGGAGGCCAAGCTAGGAGCCCCACAACCCAAAGGATTGATCAAAGGGTTGTCGATGCCAAGTGGCGCATCAGGGTACACAAACCTCCACACCTGCATGGCCGAACTCTCCTCAAACCCCTCAACCGGCTCGGACAAAATGGGCTCAGAGCTCCAAAAGAATGGAAAAGCAAGAACCACACCCGCTATTTTCACACCCCCAAGTAAACCCCCACTCTCAATACCCACACGAACAACTGCATTGTGTGCAATATTGGCACCTGCAGTGTCACCACCGATGTAAAACCTGCTAAAATCACCGTGCTTTATCAACCACGGTTCAGTATTGGAATGACTGGTTACCCATTTGAGAGCTTCCCAGCTATCTTCATACGCTGCGGGAAGAGGGTTCTCTGGGGCCAGCCTGTACTCCACGGAAACAACCACAACTTTCGCTTCAGAAGCTACGATGTTGATGTAGCGGTGGTGGAGGAAGGAGAATGCGGATTCAAGGCAGAACGCGCCGCCGTGGAAGTACACCAGGATTGGGATCTTTTGGGCGGTGTGGGAGTTGAGTTTCGGGAGGTACAGGCGCGCCGAGATGGAGGGGTTTTCGGAGATTACTATGTCTTTCGATGAAACCAATGTTTGGGGGTCTTGGAGGGAGGGTGGTACCTGCGGAGAGCCTAGGAGGCGTTCCACGGTTCCATCGTTGTAGACGCGGATGAGAGGTGGAAGCTCTCTCACTATCTCTTTGGGAATTGCAGAAGCCATGAGGAAGATGATAGAAATAAAAACACGGAATTGGTGCAATAACACCACAACTATGTTTGGAAATTTAAGATGAAATACTTAAATAAACATATTTTGTTCATATAGATTCACAACATAAGCCATACAAACAAACAAAGCAGTGTTTTGCCATAGTAATCCACACACTAAAACAGAACAAACAAGACAAAGACACTTCACCTACTCATGCAGAAACAAACGCAGGCGCTGGATCAACTTCATTGCATTCTCAGATTCTGGATGGAAGATATGATAAACATGATCCTCACCTTTCTCCTCAAACAGTTCCAGTTCCCCATGCCACCCACTGTTCCTCACGCCCTCGAAGTACCAAACCCCTCTATCCCTCAGTTTATCGTCGCTAGCCACACACACAAAAATCTTTGAACACCCAAGTTCATTCAAGCTTGGTGCGGCAGGAGCCAAGGGGTTGACCATGGGGTTATCAATGCCACCTGCCGCAGAAGGGTAAACAAAGTCCCAAACTAAATAGGGTAAACTCTGTTCGTGCCCTGTAACAGCTTCCGATCCAATTGGGTTGGAACTGCAGAAGTAAGGATGGGAGAAAATAGCTCCTAGTAATTTAACATCACAAGGCAGGGGTTCAGTCCCAGCACGCATGGCAACGTTGTGAACTATGTTCCCACCTGCACTGTCACCCCCGATGAAAACTCTCTGGAAATCGCCGTGGGAAATCAGCCATGGATCTTCATTGGTGGCGTTGTTTTGAGTGGAATGGGACGCCACCCATTTGAGAGCGTCCCAGCAATCGTGGTAACATGCAGGGAGAGGGTGCTCCGGGGCGAGCCTGTACTCCACGGAAACCACTATGACGTTTGTTTGGGAAACGAAGGTGTTGAAGTGGCGATGGTAGAGTTGCGAGAAAGCGGATTCGAAGAAGAATCCACCACCGTGAAAGTAGACCAAGATGGGAAATTTCTGAGGATGATCTTGGTCATTGCTTGGGATTAGCTTGGGAAGGTAAACTCGAGCTGAAATAGGGGGCGTTTGTGAGATGACGATGTCTTTGGATGAGACTCCTGTTAGAGGGTCATCGATTGAAGGTGGCACAAAGGGTGCTTGTCTTGGCCTTTCCACGGTGCCGTCACTGAAGACTCTGATATAGGTAGGTAACTCTGCAACGATCTCTTTTGGGTTTGTAGAAGCCATGTGAACAGAGTAACTAGAAACAGAGGAGTTAGGGCCTTTTGTTGAGAGAGAAGAAGACTGATAGGGTTCTTGTGAATGATTGGAATTGGAACAGAGGTGAATAGTTAGGCACAAAAATACAAAAAATATTCCATCTAGTGGAAATCCGTTTAGATAATCATATATCAAAATAGTTGAGGTTGATTTTGACTCTTTAATTAAAAAGAGTTTGTAATTTAAATTTGCAAATACATCAAAGTTATGATTAATCAATGAAAATATTAATTAAGATAATTAGTTTTATTTATGATGATTAGAAAGGTCATAGGTATGGAAATGTTGTACACTGGCTTAATATCTTAAATTTCAATGTCATATATCTGCAGATAAGAATAATATCTTTATTCTTTTACTTAAACAGTTATTTAAATTATCTTCGAAATATTTTATTTTCTTACGTATGTCTTGACCAATAACAGCTATACATTTGAAGTCAATCCCACGAAAAAAAACTTGAAATTTCAAAACAGAATCAGATATGATCATATTATACAATAAAAAATCATGTTTTTAAGAACAAAGTTTCCGTATACAATGGTTGAGATCTGGAGAAGATTCTGCTGATATGGGCTCCAGACAACCCAAAAAAAGGTAAACCCGTGCATTGAAATCACATTGATTTTTACTGCTGATACACGCTTTCTTAGAGCAATCACGTGAGTGAGTTGAAAGAGAAAAATATAAAATATAAAGAATTATTTAGGTTGTTTTCAACAAAACACATCATATGCTGTAGAAAATATTATCAGTAATGCAGTTTTATATAGTAATTTTTACTAATAATTAAATTGAGCTTAATCCAAAACATTTGTCACTATCTGGGCTAATAGGTTTATAAATGTGGGGGAGGTGGCTTCTGTTGCCACACTCAGTTGTCTCATGGTGAAATAATTTAATGAAAAATATAATAAACAGTTTACATATTATCTCGTCTATGGCAATTTAATTGATGAACTGTGAGCATAAACCACTTATTCTATTACTTTTTTTTTTTTCCTCTTTCTCTGTCAATTCATGTCTCAATCCAGAAGATGCGGAATTGTTGAAATTAAAAAATTTTCACTCCCATTCTACAACTCATTTCATTACTTTTATATTCAATATTTTAACTTATATTTTAATTAAATAACTTAATTCAATATATTATTATTATCATTATTTAACGTCAAATCAAAGCATTGGTATAAAAAACATATTTTTCTTTATAATATATATATATATATATATATATTAATTATTCATAATTTTGTTTCTTAATTATAATATAGATTGGGATGTTTTTATTCATGACTTAATTATAATGTGTTATAGATAATTATGTTATTTGTCATTAAATATGAGCTGACACTTTTCAGCTTTGAATACAAAAAAGAAAAAAAAATAACTTAAGTGTGAAATTGAGTGTATGGAGAAGTGAGTGTATAATAACTTTGAAGAAAAGATAAATAGGTTAACAAAATTCCTAACTACTTCCTATAATGATCTACCTGGTTCTTTTGAAGATATAATCAAATTAGAATTTTCAGCAAAGATTCCTTACTCACTTTTTATGTTATTATTTTTCCTCTAAACAAAGTCACATTATATCTATGACAAAGGCAGCGTGAGAAATCATCAAATATAAAATTGATAAGGTCAAAAATCACCTTTTATTATTATAAATAATAGAGAAGAATAGGAAGATGCTTTTTTTACCCACTTGAAAACTGAATTTAGCATTAGATCCCCACTGTTTTCAAGAGTGAAGTTCATGGACATACAATATGACCAACATCCACCAAGCAAAGATCAAGCAATACGTCCTTTAAGACTCATTTAATAACATTAATATTACTTATTTATCTAAATAACTTTTTTTAGTTACATTTTTTATATAGACAATTTTTATAAAAATATATTTTAGTTAAAATATCTTCACTTGAACTTATATACTTAATTATAAATATTTTGGATAGAACAAAAAAAAAGTTTCATACACAATGTCTTTTTACAACCTTGATCTGACAAGTCTTTATTACGTGGCCACGAAATTTATATTTTTTTATTTTATAGACTTTCATTTCTTTTATCTACATTAAATTCTAAGAATTAAATCAAGGATACATTACTATTCAAAACACGAACTAGTTCATCTCATCGTAAATCAAAACATATTACTTGTTATCTAGTAAGCAATCACCTCAAAAGCACTATTTCTACAACTCATCTCTAAAACATAAATCAAAACACACCACTTGCTACCTAGTAAGCAATCACCTCGAAAGCACTATTTCTACAACTCATTTCTATAACATTGACATTTCAAACCAGTAACCAACCACGATAGCATCCACAAAATAATTTAAATTCATCTTCATTTCACTTAAACACTTTTAAACTTCAATAAAAGATTGTTTCTTTAATACAATAAGCACCTTCAAAAAAAAAAAATATTTCATTATCAACTTACCACTACTTGATCGTCACATAAAATTATCAAATAGTTGTTATATCACATCTCGGTAACAAACCACCAAAACTCATGTTATGAATATATATAAAATAAAATTATAAATAAATATTAATTAAACGACTTAATATTAAAAAATAATAATATTACTAATAATAAAGTAAATATTCATATAATACTTATTTAATATAAAAATATCTTTATATTTTTATGTATTTTTTCAAATTTTCATATATATAATATTTAATTATTATATCATTCTTATTTGAAAAAAAAAAGAAAAAAAAATACATATTAAATACTAATATTAATCACTAACTCTTCATATTTTTTGAACCCACAAACGAAATAAATAAAAAATCATATTTTACACAACAACAGTTGTATGACACATAAGGACATAAGGTTATCAAAGTATCAGGTTTGACACCTGTACTAATAAATACTCTCCTTTGGCAATAGTGACCTAGCAGGTAAGTATTATGTGACAGAAAACCAACTTGTATTTTTTCAAAAGTTGTATTTTCCTATTTTTATAGATTTTTATCCTTTTAACCCACCACAATGCTAAATCTTCATAATAAAACATTTATCTTTTCACTTAACATAATTAAAAAAGAAAAGAAAGGAAGAACTAAGGCACAAACAAGGAAAATCCAACAACACACTTCTACCCAAAACAGAAATTACCTATCACCTCATTACAAATTAAAATGCACCATCAATCCACGGAATAACTGTCGCCTAATGACCAACCGTCGCTCCAAAACACCATCTTTAAAACTCATTTTCAAAATAATACCGTTCTAAACGAATGACCAACTACAATGACACCCTCACAATAATCTAAACACAAGCACTTTTAACAAAAAGATATTTTCATTATCAATTCACCATGAAGTAATCGTCCAATAAGATTGTCAAGTAATTAAGATGATAAGTCCCGGTGTTAAACCATTAGGAGTCTTCATAACATAAGCCATAAAAAAAACAAATCATTGTTTTCCCATAGTAATCCACACACTAAAACAGAACAGAACAAACAAGAGAAAGATATTTCACCTACTCATGTAGAAACAAACGCAGGCGCTGGATCAACTTCATTGCATTCTCAGATTCTGGATGGAAGATATGATAAACATGATCCTCACCTTTCTCCTCAAACAGTTCCAATTTCCCATGCCACCCACTGTTCCTCACGCCCTCGTAGTACCAAACCCCTCTATCCCTCAGTTTATCGTCGCCAGCCACACACACACAAATCTTTGAACACCCAAGTCCATCCAAGCTTGGTGCGGCAGGAGCCAAGGGGTTCACCATGGGGTTATCGATGCCACCTGCCGCAGAAGGGTAAACAAAGTCCCAAACTAAATAGGGTTTACTCTGTTCGCGCCCTGTAACGGCTTCCGATCCAATTGGGTTGGAACTGCAGAAGTAGGGATGGGACAAAATAGCTCCTAGTAATTTAACATCACAAGGTAAGGGTTCAGTCCCAGCACGCATGGCAACGTTGTGAACTATGTTCCCACCTGCACTGTCACCCCCGATGAAAACTCTCTGGAAATCGCCGTGGGAAATCAGCCACGGATCTTCATCGCTGGCGTTGTTTCGAGCGGAATGGGACGCCACCCATTTGAGAGCGTCCCAGCAATCGTGGTAACATGCAGGGAGATGGTGCTCCGGGGCGAGCCTGTACTCCACGGAAACCACTATGACGTTTGTTTGGGAAACGAAGGTGTTGAAGTGGCGATGGTAGAGTTGCGAGAAAGCGGATTCGAAGACGAATGCACCACCGTGAAAGTAGACCAAGATGGGAAATTTCTGAGGATGGTCTTGGTCATTGGTTGGGATTAGTTTGGGAAGATAAATTCGAGCTGAAACAGGGGGAGTTTGTGAGATGACGATGTCTTTGGATGAGACTCCTGTTAGAGAGTCATCAATTGAAGGTGGCACAAAGGGTGCTTCTCTTAGCCTTTCCACGGTGCCGTCACTGAAGACTCTGACGTAGGTAGGTAACTCTGCAACGATCTCTTTTGTGTTTGTGGAAGCCATGTGAACAGAGTAATTAGAAACAGAGGAGTTGGGGCTTTTTGTTGAGAGAGAAGAGGACTGGTAGGGTTCTTGTGAATGATTGGAATTGGAACAGAGGTGAATATAAAAATACAAAAAAATAATCAGAAGTAGATGTGATAATCATATATCAAAATGCAACAAAACTACAAAATTTAATCTTTCTAGTCAGTTAGATAATCATATATTAATAAAAGTTCACATTGTTGAATTGTATTCCTTAATTAAATCAAGATGGTGATCTAAATTTTCAAATATATTAAAATTATGATTAACAGTAAAGTGTTAATTAAATAATTGGTATTATCTATAATAATTAATAAAGTTAATAATATAGAAGTATTCTGCACGTTTAAAAAAAAATCTATTATCATTCTTACAAACAGAGAGTTTACTGACTCAATATTTTAAAGTATACTATCAAGTACCCTTTACTTAATATTCTTAGCAGAATCAGATATGATATGATGATATTATGCAATAGAAAATTATGTTTTCAAAGAACAAAGTTTCCTCATACAATGGTTGAGATCTGGAGAGGATTCTGCTGATATGGGCTCAGACAACCCAGTCATCCTCGGCCAACCAAAAACATGTAAAGAATAATGTGCCTGAGTTGTAAGAGAAAAATATAAAATATAAAGAATTATTTAAGTTGTTTTCAACAAAAGACGGATAATCAGTTGCTGCAGGAAAAGTTATCAGTAGTGCAGTTTTATATAGTAATTTTTACTAATAACTAAATTAAGCTTAATCAAAAACATTTGTCACTATTTGGGCTAAGAGGTTTATAAATGTGCTGGAAGGTGGCTTCTGTTGCTACACTCACTTGTCTCATGGTGAAATAATTTAATAAAAAATATATAAATAATTTACATATTATCTACTTTTATTGGTCCATCTATGACAATTCAATTAATGAACGGAAGCACCAACCATCTATTCTATTACTTTTTTTTTTTCAATTCATGTCTCAATCCCGAAGATGCTGATTTGTTGAAACTACAAATTTTTCAGTCTCATTCTACAACTCATTTTATTATTTTTATATTCAATATTTTAATTTATATTTAATTAAATAAATTAATTCAATATATTATTGTTATTTAACGTCAAATTAGAGCATTCGTATCAAGAACATCCTTTTCCTTGTAATATATATAGATATAGAACTATTATAAGGTGATGCTTATATTGTTTTTTAATATTTTGTAATTGTTACATACACAACATGCTTTTAAATAATATATATATATATATACTAATTATTTATAATTTTATATTTTAACTGCAATATAGATAGAAATATTTATAAGTCATGACTTGTTAATTATAATTATAATGTATTATAGATCGAGTTATTTTTTGTCATTATTTAATTATGGATTAAGATGATTCCATTCAAATATAAATTAGACACTTATCAATATTATTTTTCCTCTCATTACAGTCATATCATATTTTTAACAACTTTAATATGACAAATCATTAAGGTTGGATTTGGATTAGGGAGAAGATTTGAGGAAATAGATTTGAGTTGATTTGAGATAAAAGTGTGTGAAAAATTGAGTTTTTTGAATTCGGAGAAAAGTGGTAAGATAAGACGGTAAAATTTGAAAAGAAAGTTTGTGGATGATGTGATATGTATAATAAATATTTTAATATTTTTTAATATATAAAATTAAAAAATTATTTTTATAATTAAAAATAAATTATAATTATCTTATTTAATATAATTAATAATATTTTTTTAAAAATTATAAAATATTAAATTACGTAATTATTATTTTTTAAATAAATTTAGTTTATTATAAAATACATTAATTAATAACTTTTTAAAACACAAAATTAAAACTTTTTAAAATAATTTTAATATTAAATTTAAATATTATTATTCTAATTATAAAAATAAAACAAATTATTATCATATTATTTATTTTCGTTTTAAATATTTATATTTATATTTTTTTAATAATAAATATTTTATATTCTTATTAATTATTTCAATAATAATATTTTTATTAGAAAAAATTATATAATATTTAATATTTTTGATTTTAAATATGATTTATTATTATATTATATAATAAATTAATTAATTAATGTATATATATATATATATAATAGATAATTTTATAACTTATATTATCATAATTATTATTTGTAAATTTGTTTTTAGTATTTTATCTGGATCATTATTTTATAATAGAATATACAACTTTCGTTGCAAATCGCCTCCAACGAGCGAAGAAAGTTCGAGGTGTGTTTTTTTTTTTTTTCGTTTTTCTTACTTTCCCCGCTTTTCTCTGATACATAACTTTCCATCACACGATACAAGCAGACCCTAAATGATCAGATCAATCATGTTAAAATCACTTTAACATATAATTTACTTACACAATTTTATTTTAAAAAAATATCATTTATTAATAATTTTTTTTAAATTTTATTTCAATATTTATTTTATTAATCATATAGAGATTAAATTTATAAAATAAATTAACAATAAAATAAAATCTTAAAGTAACTTAAAATTTAATATATATATATATATATATATATATTAAAAAGGTGGATAAGCGTCGGGGAAGAGGACACCAATGTAGGAGAGCAAGAGCAAGTTAAATTCCTATCCGAATTTATTTCGTTACATCTAAAATTGGTGAAATTGGTACCTTAAAAAAATTAATAGTCATGATACTCAGTATTTAATACATAGGTTAAATTAGAGTTGATAAACTTATTAAATTTCTTACCAATGGTGTTGTTAAGTCATCCTAATAAGCATCCAAGTCAATATTATTTTATTAAATTATTGTTTAAACAAAAGTAGTTAAAGTAGATTAAGGTAAAACACTTTTTTAGTAATTTCCATTTTAAACCTATTTTTTATTATTCTTCAGTAACCACTATCGCTTGTGTACAAGCTTGGGCCTTTACCAGCATATTCAAATCTTCAAATAAAGTTGTCGTAATTACTTAAATTTGCCTTGGTGAAATCGAAGGTGCATCAAGAAAAACATATTCCTATTCCATTGCCATTCTTGTTCTGTGAGTTTCTAACTTTTAGGGTTATCGAAATTCTTTTAGGGCTATTGAAATTATTGCTGGGGTTTTTATTTTGTTATTTGGTTGTTCTATTACTTCTAGGGTTTTTTGTTTAATTCTTTAATTGAAAGGACATGGTTGGAATACCGTGTTTTGTTTACGCCCTTCTATTGGTTTTCGAATTAAATAATATTAGATTTCCAATTATACTTTATTATTCAATATTCAGTACGTTGGTAAGATTTGACCTAGGAGTGATGTTCACCAACTTTATTATTACACTCAGTACCAACTTCAGGATTCCACCAAAATTGACATTTGTTTTTATTAATCAAACGTTGTAATAACTACTACGTGTTCATATTTTGAATAATGATGATTGTCTTTTATATTTTATATTGCAATAGAATGTTTGAAATAATTCCACTTCTAATATTCTTAAAGATAATGTGTCCAAACCACTTCGGACAAATTCTAATTTTAAATGCATTATCTTATATATGTGTTTTGTGAAACATTTATCTTTTATAGTTTGTCCAAATACAAACCAATACAATAAAAAAAAGATTATCATTGTTACATCTTGAACATTTTTAACTCGTTAATTAAATTATATATCAAAACCAAAATTTCAATTCACAATGTATTTTTTCCTCCAATTTTTTGACTTTGTGATTCCTCACTTTAACTTTGGTTTGTTTTCATGATATTCCTTAAATTGTCATTATTTCTCATATTTACTCAAATACAAAAAAGTGACAACTATTTAGATGCTCCTTCAAAAATATGAAATTGGACAATTACAATTTTCACAACTCATCCTATTTATGTTGTAAAAAGTAAATTAGGAAAATTAAAAAAAAAGAAAGTAGAATTAAGATTGAAAACAACACGAAACTAATATCAGAATACTTGCGATAAGTATTGTTGCTAAGTCTAGACCATAAAAACCTTCATTGTATCGAGAAACTCATTTCATGGAAAATAAAGTGCTGTAAATTCATAAAAGACAGAACGAGATGAACAAGCTTAGGGTAATTAGAGGGGAAAGGTAATAATGTGAAACAATCGTTTATTCAACGTCTTAAAATACTTTTATTAGACAGGAAATGGAGAAAATAAGAGGGAGTGGTGACCCATTCAGCATTTAATTGACAAGAAAAGAAGCCATGAGGTTGATCAATTTGTAAGCGTTATGAGTGTCTTGATTGAGGGAAGGTTTGAGCAGATGGTAGCAATGGTCTTCATCTTTCTGCAGAAAGAGTTGAATTTGGCCTTGCCAGCCACTCTTCTTCACAGCCTCGTAGTACCAAACCCCTCTGTCGCACAACCCGTCCTTTTCAGCAACACAGATGAAGATTCTAGAACAAGCAAGTTGAGCCAGACTGGGACCCTCAGGAGCCAAAGGGTTCATGAAGGGATTATCGATCCCACCGGGTGCAGATGGGTACACCAACTTCCAAACCAGATTGTAGAAGTTCTGGTCAAGTTCGATAACGGGCTCAGACCCAATAGGCTCGGAGGCATAAAAGTAGGGATGGGCCAAAACAGCGCCCAGTATTTTAACGTCTCCGGGCAAGGGCTGAGGCCCAAAACGAAAGGCGAGAATGTTGTGGACGATATTGGCACCGGCACTGTCTCCTCCTATGGAAAGTCTGTTGAAGTCAGCGTGGTGAATGAGCCATGGCTCGGTGTTGTGTGTGGGGTATTTGGTAGGGTCGGAATGTGATGCAACCCATTTGAGAGCCTCCCAACAATCATCATAACCTGCAGGGAGAGGATGCTCCGGTGCAAGTCTGTACTCCACGGAAACTACCAGAACTTTTGCCTCCGAAAGCAGCTTCAGAAAATGGTCGTCGTAGAGTTTGGAGAAGGCGGATTCGAAGAAGAAGCCACCCCCGTGAAAATATACGTAGATGGGAAGCTTCTGAGTCTGGGAATCGGTGATGTTTGGGAGGTAAATGCGTGCCGAAATTGGTTTTGGAGGGTTGTTTGAGATTGCAATGTCTTTGGAGCGCACTCCTGTGTTAGAGTCCTGGGACGTGGGTGGCACGATCGGAAAATCGCGCGGACGCTCCACGGTGCCATCACTGAAGACGCGGACCCACTCGGGTATCTCTGTAACGATTTGTTTGCCATTGGTGGTGGTGGAAGCCATTTTCTTTTTACTGAAATTGAAGAGATGTCAGGATGAATGGTTAGGTGGGAAGCATTGGCATTTACTTATAGCTGCCCCTCTAGCATGATATGGATGTAAACTAAAAGGACTTTGACCCAAAAAGAAGACCATTGCTGACGGCTATAGGCTGCTCGGTGGACATGTAACGGTATTTTATTAATTTCAATTTTTTAAAATGTAATATGATTTATCAGCCTAATTTTTATTTAATAAATTTTACGCACAATTTTAATTAACAGTAGAATATCTTAACTAATTAAACTTGTTAAAAATACATACAATAAAAGGTCTAGCCTCTTTCCATCTGGCTAGCTCTTTTTCTCTTTTTTCTTTTTAAATATTCCAACAACCATTCTTTTATACGTATATAAAATAGGGAGAAATAAATACTCCAATACCCATTATTTATATATATAAAGATTACAATTTTATATTTAATGTCTTTCTTTTCTTTTATTTATTTTATTATCATTTAATCAAAATCTATTAATTTGTCAAAATAATATTACTTATTTATTTGAACACAAAAAATACATTATATTAAAATATCATTCTTATCCATCACTTTGGAAAGGAAAATAAATGTTTCAACGAGTTACATTTTAAATTATTATTAATTATTTATTTGAACCTTAAAAACTAAATTTCTCATTCAACACAAGGTTTAAAAAAAGAAAACTACTAATTTCAAGAGTTATTTATTATAACCAAAGATGAAATACACCTATCAGCGCCAACAGATGGATGGTCTATCCATTTTTTTGTTAAATTATATGTAGACGGTGGTTTTATAGCAGACAAGACTTACGGGTATAGGGAAAATCCTCAAGGATGAAGTGGGTAGATGAAATTTGAATTCGAAAGAATGATGGGGATGAGAGATTCCCTGTTTGAAGAGTATTATTTGTGAACATACCATTTGGATGTATTTAGCATCTTCCATAACTGGAAACCAAAAGAAATTCACTTTCATAAATATAGAAATATTCTTGGGGAAATTCAGGAGCAAATCCGTTAGTGTTGGAAATGCTCTTTGGAACATATTTCCCGAGACTTTGAAGGCTTTTCTTCTCAAACATTAGTCAAGAACAATATTAAGAGTTGCTGACTTGATGCATAATAGAAAAATTATTTAGAAGCCTCAGAAAAGTGCCTTCAACGTACGAATATTGAAATGAAGTATTTGCAACAATAATTTACAACAAATTTCCATGTCAAATGACAGGATTTAACAGTCTGGCAGAAGTTACCCCCCAGCAGCACAATTTCCTTGCAGAAAACTATAATTTTGTCCATATATACATTGGGGGAAAATATTTACACCTACAATCATAAAGTTAACAATGGTAATTCCCTGAACGTAGGCATCTGAGAGAAGAACTGGTAAGTCATATAACCATCACATTGCATGAGAAAAAAAAATGTTCGTGAAGGTCATATTTGCTATATCTATAATAATGAAGTTACAGACCAAAAGGGGCTTACACCTCGTTTAAAAAGAAAAGAAGAAGCACGACTCGGTCATTAGGTATTTCTTTTAGCCGAGTTGTATATCACAAACAGGAGACCCCTTCCTGGTACAACAAAAGGAATAACATCTACTACATTCTGTACAACACAATCGGTTAGAGGTCAAGAGTATAGAATGGGTGCATACTACAGTCGGTTGTTATGGGAGTTGGCCTTTGTAAGTGCTTTAACAAAGTAATTGCGGATCTCTGGTATTACACGCTGAATCAGAAGAGAGTGCCTGCAAACAATTAGCGTAAACAGAAATACAAGGGGAAGAATCAGTCACAAGAAATGCCTTAACGCTGATTATCCAGTTTATTTCAAACTACTTATAAAACACCACTGTGAATAAACAGAACATGGGCATGTTCTTTATGTTTCCAAAGGACTATTCCTTAGTGATTTTTGGATACAATAGGCTTGCATATTTGCTATTTTCACCAGTGATATTATTCACGCGGATATGACTGTTTAATTAAAACAATACATTGTGATAAAAAAAAGAAAAAAAATAGATTAGTGACATTATTCAAGTCTAAAGATCCAAATTTCCTTTTTAAGTTAACAACATTCTTCACGAAACAGCACGCACAACACTACTAAACCAGATGACCAAGTTCTATATTACACAGCTATTAAGACATCATAGAGGTAATAAAACGCCCACAAGAAGTAAACACGGGGAATTAGGAACTCAGATCAATACCCTGGCCTTGCACTCAATTTATCGAATTGCTCCAAGATAAAAAGGATGCATGCGTGCCTCAGTGGTATTGCATTGTAGGCTTCTGAAAGTTCGTACATACTTGCAACATTCTCTAGCGATATATCCTGTGACAAAAACATGGGGTAATGAGGAGCCCACTTAGTACAGGGATACATACATAAATAAAACTGGTTTCCCTAGCTCACCTGTGCAATTGTGTACTCACAGAGTCTCTTAAGTCCTTCCAAAAGATATTGATCAGCTGCTCGAAGAAGATCTTGAGCAATATCCAGTGTGACATCAACTGATCCACAATACACAAATCTGGATAGAGATCAAACAAACAATGATATATAAGATGTCCAGAAATAATTAGAAGCATTCACAGACCAACTTTAATAAAACGCAGGACTGCAAAATTTAGTAGACCTCATCATCAACTCAAAAACCTCCCATCTAATATTTGGAATCTCTATGTCCCTTGCCTCCTTCTCCTGCCATGCAATAAAATACATGTTTACATCACAGGCACGAACTATCACTTTATGTTTCAAATTAAAACATAATTTTTGGTAATTACTTAATATTAGATCCACCGTTCAAATCAACTGTAAAACCATAGGTGATAAATAAATACCTCATGAAAGTCAACAAAGGAGTTCCTTTTATGACCAACACACTTGTTTTGTAATGTAAAGGAATTACAAGAATTGCTTCTTGTGATATCTTTTATTAATTGGAATGGCTTTAGAGGTGGGGTGAAGTAGAAAGATGATTCATGGGTGAAGCTAAATATAGTAAACTCACCCTGTAGCCACCGTCAAACATTGCACGAAATGCATCTGAAGATGCAAGTAGACAAATTCTATGTGCATAAAATTGTTTGCCTGCAACGAAGAACAAAGATCACCAAGTTTAATACACATGTCAACTGAAGCTACAACACATTTCAGGGAAGGTAGTTTTCAAGCTACAATTTTAATAGTGAAACAAGGTGGACAAAAAGCATCAACCTTCAACCAAAAATGTGACGTCGGACAATGTAGCATTGTTTACATACTGCTCTCCTAAATATACCTGCAAGATAAGTAGTGGTTGATCATAAACTTACCAGCTTTTAGAAAAATCTTATTCCAGAATTATTTAGGGAAGGCAGAGTGAAGAGGGAACTTGGCATCAGGATTCTTATGCAAGTGGCAAGCATGTAAAACAGCAAGCATTGATCAAGATGACGGCTTGCTGTTAGATCATTAGATGCTCATTATATTAAATGGACCACTTATTTATACATAGTCATGTTATTGGCTACTAACTACTAAATATGACACCAGGTTTCAAAGAAATTTCAAATAGCAAAGTATTTCTAAACATTATTACCTAATTGAGTGCCTATAAAGATCTTACCTATGAAGAAAGTTTAAGCCAAAAACTGTGGATGTACAATTTCACATACCCTTAAATGAAAAGTTGAAGGAAAAATAAAATTTATGAAAAACATTCTTTTATAATTAAATTCTATGCGGTGAAATCATGAAAACTGATGACAAGTCAACTGGATTTACCTGTGGTGTTGGAGAAAGAGGGGGAGCATCAATAGGAGACAAGGTTGACGCTTTATTGGCCAACTTGCATAAAGCCACAGCACCATCAAGTTGCTGCTTCGAGCTAGATGAGCCAAGAAGCCCAATAAGCAACTCAAGACCTGCATGGACAGATGCTCAGCTTCAAAACAAGTACAAAAAGGAGTTTATAAAAAAAATAACCAAAGTGAACCAAACCCATGAAAATATTTTACTAAGATACATACCATAGTGATCAATAAATATTTTTCTCTGATCATCTGCAGAACAAAGATGTGCAAGAGCCAAAGCAACTCGCCTTTGACAACCCTTTTCTGAAACTCGCATAAGATATAACAAATGGTTCAGCACCTATAAAAAGGAAACATCACATTACAAATTTGAATACTATAAAACTGACAATCAATATAGTAGTCAGTAGAACTCCCATCATTTTAAAGATATCAAGTATTAACAACCAAAAGCAGAAAGTATCATGAATATGGCATCTTACACGGCCCTGAATCTTCTCCTCTAATCTTTTCAACGTCTTGGCAACGCAATCTTTAGTTGCCTGCAATAAATCAATTCCATAAAGGTTAATATTGGTCCAAGATGAATCTATTTTCCTTCAATTACAAATATTAAAATAAAATCATGAAGTATTTTAATTCTTTTAGTCAAGGCATCAAAGGGCAAAAGCAGAACTGCAAATCAAGACAGTATGTAGTGAAGAGAAAGCTTACTTGAACAATAAATTCTCCATCTTGCAGCCTCTGAACTCCACCTACCCTAATGAAATCGGACACATTATCCTATGGGACAAAATAAAATAAATAACCCAAAAACAGAGAATAGTTAATTAACTTAATTCTCAAAGTAACAAGCTTTTTAAGCAATTAAGACAGAAAATCTTCATTCCAATCAAATTCAGTTATATCATACCTCATTGTCTGCAAGGCCATAAAGAGCAAAAGCAGCATTATGTTGCAAAGATCCATTTTTTGAGTCAAGAAGCTTGAGCAATGGCACTAAGCCACCATTGTGAGCAATCCCAGCTTGGTTATGTGTGTCCTGAAATCAACAAAAAAGTATATATTTATATTCAGTCAAAAGAAATGCATATGTTGTTAAAAGGAACCAATTCAACCTATAAATGGACACAGGTGCATAGTAGCTTTATATATAAAAAGGTGTGATATATCACTAAGATGATTTTCATTCTCAGAGATAAGCCACACATACACACACACATATATGAGGATTAATGAGAACATGGAAATGCATTGAATGTGTTACAGATCCAAATACTATCCTGCAGAGACAGAGACAGATACTACTAACTTATTTCCAAGGATATAATGGCAACTTTATATTCCAAACTAATGCAAGCACATTATAAATGGGGAAAAGAAGAAAAGGAATAACCTGGGCTAATCTTCCCAACGCAAATGCGGACATTTCCCTGAGTTGTACATCAGATGACTGAAGCATTTCTATCAAAGGTTGGACAGCACCTCTCTGTACAATGTGAACCTAAAATCAAGCAGCACAAACAGTAAAAACTATGCTCAACAGAATATGATATATGATAATATGATATACATCATAAGAATAGCAACTATACTGCTCAGTACTCTACTACCATCGAAACTCTTATTTAACAAGAAATAAATAATATAAAACAATCAAATTGGAAATGGGGATGTCATCAAACAATTGCTTCAACTAAAGTTCAGTTATGAATTGCTTCTTATCTCCCCCTCCTCACTATTCAGGCATATAAGCATAAAAGGAGACTATTTATATATGTGTGAGTGTATAATATTAAGCAATTCAAACTTGAAAACTGGAGTTATCCACCCACTTAAAGTTTTGTTTTTGTCCTTTACATCCTGAAGCTTACGCTTACCTTGCAGTCTGAATCAGTTGCTGCAAATTGTCCAAGTAACAAGGCTGCTTCTCTCTGGCTTTCAGAGCAGCAAGAACTGTTAAATAAAGTAAAACATTATATATGTTAATCGGAAGATATCTTTCAGGGAACACATTTGACAGAATGTTACTGACAGAAAAAAAAAATGGGCATCTAATAACAACAAAACAAGTTCAGGGTAGGGAGGGAAAGAGCATTGCAGTTTATCAGGGTCCAGAATTGAGGATAAACCTGAGTAATCCAATGACTGGCTGTAAAGCTCCAGCGAGAAGAACTTCTTTTTTTATATTAGGTGAAGAGTGCACTAGATTTCCAATCACACCAACCTGATATACAGTCCAATTCATAGCATGTGCCACATAAGATATGTGCAAAGAAAGAGCTGAAGATTATTGCAAAATCTTGCATTTATTATTAAGTTTCGTTGCCCTCACCGCTTCATAATGAACAGCAGCATCTTCAGAACGTAGCATTAAAATCAAAGTTGGAAGAGCATTGCATTCAACAATCTGGAAAATCATCATGTTGTGTGACTTGTTTGTAAAATGTCCAAACCTCAACTTTCAGCAACAACGTACCTGATTTTTATTTTCATCATTTTTAAAAGCCAGAGTTCGTAGGGCACCAGCAGCTGCTCTTTGTACCTTTGCATCGGCAAAATCAAGCAAATGAACAAGTGGTGGAATTCCACCTTCCATCCTACAGATCAAGTCAAGATAATATTAAGAACAAATCCAAACTAAATTTTAAATATGCTAACCTTAGAAGAAGGCAAAACCTGACACGGGTTTTAATGCTGCTGTTTTCATGAGCAAGATTGGTGATAGCATCCGCAGCCCTACGAATGAGACTATTAATAGCACGAGACGTTAAGCCATCCTTGTGCCTCTTTAAAAGATCAACAAGATGTATTAAGGCACCACTGTCAACAATGAGCTGTTGATGTTCTGGCTGTAGAAAGCATTTCAAATAAAATAGCAGTTTAGCAATTTCTTTTTAACAGATAAAGAAATACGTCAGATGAGAAAAGGAAGAAAAAGTACAATTAAATCTAAAAATTGCATCCAATTATATGAAATTATGTCAAATTATATATATACACAATTCAAACACCACTCAAACATGACACAGTCATCAGTCCTAATTATTGCACATGTTGGGCTTCATCACAGTTACAAAAAAAAAGGAGATGGGCAACGCTTCTATATTCACATCCTACAACTAACACTAAATTAATCTTGTAATTGACAAACAGGATACATAAATTCCCGTTCAGAAATCAGTTGTATCTCACACAACCCCACAGTTCCAAACAAAGATTATGGATATAGTAGGCCAGACTGGCTTTCAATGGTGAATCTTCATCAGGACCAAAGGAAACAGTCTCCCATCCCCCGTTCCCGAATTTATTTGTTTTCAATCTATGCGGGACATTTGCTTTAATTAAGAATTTCACAAGAATTCAACCTACCACCAATTGACTATATACTAAATTAAGTGGTTTTTGCACCAAGTACAATGCTTAAGAACATCTTCTTTCCTTACTTCTAACCTTCATCCAATTTGTTGAATTTGATTCAATTGGTGATCACTAAAATTTTTTAAACAAGTTTTCATCCAATACTTATTCTAAAGTATCCAAAGATCAGAAGTAATATCGTAAAATTAGCAGATCCCACAGTTTTCAAGAATTGGCATATCATCTTCCCCCCACTAACTAACTTGTCCACATAAACCGTATAAATTTTGTCCTCTCAAAATCTTCAGCCAAGTTCCACCGCTGCTGACTACCACAAAACAGTATAGAAAGGGTAAACTTGTGGTGGACTACATGATTCAACAAGCTTTTAGACAAACAGATTGCATTCAGACAAACTCAACCTTTTATAAATAAATGATTCCTACCAACCAGCAGGTGGTAAATTTAATATGGATTGTGGAATTGATGCACGAGGAGGAGCCATAAGCATTATTACAAATAACAATATGGTTATATTAAATCAATTCTAAACTCTTGCCTCACATCTTCAGATCTTCTATTGTATTCGTTTTAATTGAAAACCATCTCTGGAATGGGATAGCATGAAGAAACAGTACTTGCAAAATGAAATAGAACAGAACTGAAAGTGGATGATAGTATAAACCACCAACATTTCCGTTCTCCACCTTGACACACACGCAAATAACTATATATTCAGAAATAACTCCATTCAATTCAAGAAGATTATGGCGTCCAAAATTCCACATGACACACATCAAATGGTACTACCTTTGGACTCCATGTTAGTTGAATCGAGAAACAAATTGTCAATAAGATCATCTAATTTTTGAGTCACGAATCAAATCGTATCATGAATAATAAGATTCATGATCAATAATAAAACATGATATTTTTATGCTAAAAGACATAAAAGCACAAGTTCATGATCGATAACTAAGCATTTTTATTTAATTTCTCAAATGTCTTATTTGGAAAATATATCTATTTAAATTTCATTAAATATAAAACTTTATTACAGTGTTAAACTTTAATTTTTAATTTTATTTTTCCAAGTGTTGACTAAAAGAGGGAAAAAAAGAAAAGAAAAAAATTAATAGTTCAAACAACAACGTTAAAACTGGCATCCCAACCCTAAACACAGTTTGTCTTGCTCTAGAACATAAAGACAAAAGTTACTTAAAGTAAAAAGGAAACCCAGGACACTGTCATTTAGAATTATGGTTGAGAATGGATCATCTCTATTCTCTGACCCACTAAAAAGATGCACAGCCATGAGAGCAGGACAGTGAACTGAAGCACTGAAGTTGTAGGTTTGGAGTCTGGGGGCCAAGGCCAACACGATGACCCTTGGAGAGGCAGCAACATCCGAATTTGCGATTAACTACTATGAGTGCTGAGGGATTTGCTGGCTCCAAGGTATGATTCAACAGCAACACGATTCTTAAGATTCTAAACAGAGTCATGTGTCATGCACAAAAACAACCCATTGTATCACATCGTAATGAATCCTGCAAAAATAAACAAACACTCCATCCAATCCTTATTATAAGGTTCATTTTAGAAGGTACACTGGTAACATTTTTTTAAAAATTCAGCTGAATTAAGTACTTTAGTGGTCTGTAATAATGTTAATTAAAGACCATAAAGTACTATGCTAGACTCAAACACTAATTAAGAATCTTAGTTATGTTAATCTAACGTTCTTAATTTCATAAAATAAATACATCCTTTAAACTACCAGCAGTCATATTTATTGGAAATTGGTTCCCAAGTTTAAATATAAGGATATTTTTGAAATAATAGCATTAAATAAAATTGAGATAACTGGAATTTGCTTATATTTGAGTCCTTTAAACATAATTAAAGGGAGTATTTAGCAAACCCAACCTACAAATTACAGCATCAGGCATGATCTTTGGCACTGCCTCCACTATTACTCCCTTAGTTCCTTTTTAGACTTTTTTTGGATAACCCAAGAAATGCAATATTTTTTAACTTGAATAAAATATTTATTTTCATTTCTATATAGTATAAATGCATATATGTAAACTAATTAAATATTATGCGAGAGATAAGAGTATAAATGACAAAAAATTAATTAATATTGTTGAACTTTGAAATTTCAGTTAAATATAAACAAAAAAAACTTTCAAAAGTGCAACACTTGAAGTATTAGATCACTCGCACCATTAAACAAAAAAAATGGAACAGCATTACAGATTAAAATGCATAAATAAATAACCAACACTCAAAAGCGAATTGAACATTACAAAACTTGGAATCAAGCTACAACCAATATCACCCTCATACTTCCAAGTTCGCAGAACACGCAGGAACATCTATCCAAATCACTAAGTACCAAACTAAAACAAGATAAGACATACGACGTATAAACAATTAAGTATGGAATAAAATCGAAAATAACAGTTAGAGGAAAATGAAATCACCTTGACGGCAAGAAGTCCCAGTGCGAAAGCGCTCCCCTTCTCAACCTCGTGCTCGAACGGCAATGGCTTCTCGACACGTTCAGTCAGAGGTGGCGCCTGAAGATGCTTCACCAACGCCGGAATCGCGCCTCCTTCAACAATCACGTTCACCACTTCCTCTGCAAACACAACCAGCACCAATCGATTCATACACACGAACATGCAACCGACACGAGGAAACACGTAAGAAGAAACAGCACACCGCAACCGCAATCCAAACGAACGCAGCGACACACGGCGAGATCGGAGGCATCGATTTACCATTCTTCGCGAGATCGGCTAGCGCGTGAGTGGCGCGTTTGGCCGCGGATCGATCCGCTTCGTTCCACGTGAAAGTCGACTCGAGGATGCTCACCTGTTCGGCAACGTCGGAGAGGAGCGCCGCTCGCTCGTCGGCGGTGGGCGGCGCCGCCGAGATCTGCCCCTCGTCGTGCTGTTCCTCGTCGAGCTTCCGCTTCTGCCCCTTCCGCTGGGAGAGACTCTGATCCTGGCGCCTCTGGAGCTCCATGAACGAGAGAAAAAGCAAAGGAAGGTTCTGAGAACAGAGTGTTTGCTCTGTCTGGTGCGAGAAACAGAAGAGGGGGTGAGAAATGCAATTGGAAATTTGAACGGGTGACATGTAGAAGGGGTATTTTGGGAAATGCAAAGTAGCCATGAAGAAAAAAAAAAGGGAAAAACAAAAAAGAGCACGCACACTAACTTTGAGACCAGAGGTGTCTGGCTTTGAACCGGCCACATCATTTCGGGGTTGGGGTTTGGATTGGGCCAAAGGCAAACACTCAACAATACACTTTTTTTTAAAGTAAATAAATTCACCTGACATTTTTATAATCAATATTCTTGGATCACCAATTCAATATTTAAATTACTCGCTCAACATGTGGGAAATGATATAAATATACAAAATACACAAACATAAAATATTTAAAAACATACACGTAAATCTCTTTGCAAATACTCTTGAAAAATAAGAAAAATGAGGTAAAATAATTTGAAAAGAAAACTAAAATGATTTACGCATAAATTAATTTTTTTGAATAAATCAATATAAGTTTTTTATAAAATACTTTATGTATAAGTATTTTTAAATTATTGAAAAGCTTATTGTGTTGTTTTTTCATTTTTGTTCCTTTCATGAAAATTTTCGTTCAAACATACCCATGTTACATTTGTTTCGTCTCTACTAAATCAATGTGGTGCAATGGTCTAAGTAAAGTTTACCTAAATTGTTGAGCAGAAAGTTTGATCCTTGTGAACTCTGATTTTATTTTATTAATCACGAGTGAGGACCATGTCCGAAACAATTTTAAAACCCTATGAGATAATCAATTATTAGACATGAAAATCAATTTTGAAGTGGGTGTTGGAAATAAATAATTGATTATTAGTTTTGAAATCAGTTATATTGGGCTGATAGACACGTGTGGTCATCAGTTATCATTACAAACAATTATTTATTTGTGTTGATAAAATACGGCATTTTCCTTTTTTTTTTTACTGTTTTGGAGAAAATAAGAAGTATTATGTATGTAAGATCGCATTTTCAGAATTATAAATAAATTCTCCAATTAAATTTTAATATAACAAACGTTTAAAAACTTAATCAAAAGGTAAAGAAACTGTAGAAATTGTTGCAAATAAAAACTAGTTGAGTGTAATACATAAATCTATCTTTTTGTTAATAGATAAATATTATGGTGATAACATTGAAATATATGATTAGTAGATAGGTGAACTGATATAATTTGAAGTAGTTAGACTTTTTTATTGGAAAAGTTATCCGAGTTAAACGTATAAATCAAATGCAATTTGAATTTATTTTAATTTAATTTAATGAAAAATTTGACTCAATTCCTACTAATTGGATTTAGTTTGTAGCAAGAAGTTTGACTGCTAAGGACATCAATTTTCAACTTTGCAATTATTTGTCGATTCTCTATCGTCTTATGATTGCATAGACCTCCTTTGAGGTTAGTAGTAATCCTTGCTTCTTTCAAACATTACACTTTTCTCTTGCACAAGTCCCTTACTATGTTGTTTTTAATAATTGTATTTCGTTCATACATTAAAAATAAACAAGGACAGAGAATGGGTAACTTTATTAAAAAAAAAAAAAGTTGTCAATAAAAGAATAGCAAATAAAACATGTGAAGTGGGTATAATTTTCAAATTACGTACGAGCTAAGTGAAATTAACTTCATATAAGGTGAGTTTAATACAATTCTTCCTAATTTGATTTTTGCACACTCTTTTTTATATATATTTGTTTAAAATAATCGTATTGTTGAACATTTTGTATTGTCCAAGTTTTGAAATTTCCAGAATACATGTTTAAAGCCTTTAATAATTGTTTGTTAATTGATTTAGTTTCTAAACTCATTTAGTGAACAAATAATTATACTTTTCATTAAGGTTTAGTATTGTTTGGTGAATAAAATACTTCATTTATATTTTGAAAGAAGCAAATGTAGTTTTATAAGTATTAAATATACACATTAAAAGCAAGTAAAACAAGTACTAAAGTGAATAGATTTATGACCACGACATATATCTAACGAGTTTTCTACAAAATACAAAAACACATTTGTATTTATAAACAATAGGAATATATATATATATATATATATATATATATATATATATATATATATATATATATATATATTATCCGATTAAAAAATAATCAAATATAAATTGTAGGAAAATATAATAATAAATATACTTATAATAAAACTTAGACTTACACATATCAAAATATTTAAAAAGGAAAAAACCTTGATTATTTCTAAACTCAGCCTTCCATATTAAATTGAATCTTGAAAAAATTTTGTTAACAATAAAAGCAAAGAAAAGGAAAGGAGATTTTATGACCTTTCATGAATGTTTTATTGATCTGAAAATATAAAAAAGATAAATGGTGAGTAGTCCTCCTTCATAAACTTCACACATAAAATGATTTGAAATTCATACATAAAATACTAATTGCTCTAGAATGATTTTAATCATCTTCACTTCTATCTAAAATCATTTTAATTATCTATTTTTTAACTATTTTCTCGAATGTCAGGTACCATTAGAATTCTCAAAACTTATTTGTTTTACAAAGTTTAAGGTTTGATAAATTAATAGGATTGCATCCTCTTAACAAAATATAATGACAGACTTTCACCAAATAATGACAATATCATATTTTTTTGTTAAATTTCTCAAGTTGATTTTGTAAAATAAGTACCACAATTCAACGTCATAATTTCAAATGATTCATTCTTACAATATTATCACAATTCAACATTATACTTTGAGAAGATTTCTCCTTACTATACTCTCATAGGGGCCAATTACAATGATTTGGATTTTGAGAACTTGCTTTTCAACATCTTGTTGAAATTTGTTTTTAATATGTTTGTGTCACTTCTTTGTTTGACAACACATGTTGTTCACATAGTAAAAGAAAAATTAACTTACTTGAAGGAGAGTCAAACATTAAAACATCATATTTTTCTATATTATTTATTAGATGAAACTTTTATACAACTTGTTTCACATTTATCATTTTTTGTCTCTAATGTGGAACTTCATTATCTGTGTTAATATCATACAAATCTTAGAACCTCGGCTTCACAAATCAATTCATTTCAATTGAGTTTACCTCCTTCTTCATAATTCATTTACTTTATTATGTCTTTTCACGTTACCAACCAATATAACAACTATGCATACACTTTATTCTTCTAGATTATTTTTATTTCTTTTATTTAAAATATTTGAGTTGATGGATTCTAAGAAAAAAAAAACATTTTGCAGATTATATGATCCGCTAATTGCAAGAAATTTCTAGAATAAATTATACTACTATTTTCCAAAATTTCCTAAAGTTACATAAAGTTTTTCGAAAGTTAGATTAATATTTTTTAAAAATTTTTACATTAATATTCTATTTATTACAAAAAAAACTATATTATTCATCTTTTTACATTAAACTTTTTAAGTTTAAAAAATAGTACACAATTTCTTTTAAGGTTTCAACACATGTAATTCTTTTCATATTAAATATGTATCTCCTTAAAAATTGTACGACTTATAATTTACTATATTTTTATCTCTTGTAATTTTTATTTTTAAAAAAGTTCTTAATAGTTTTAGACTCAAATATAATTCATTCACTTTAAAGTTAATGTTTATATTCAGTGTAAACACATCTAGCGGCAAAAAAAAGTAAAATATTAGCAATAGTAAAAATCAAATAATTCAAAATGCCAAACGTGATAACTATGGGAAAAAGGAAGGAAATAGTAAAAAAGATAAAGAAAAAAAAAAAAGTTTTCAAGCAAGGTGTTTGCTTTCTACACTTTCATAATTACTACTTGCACCATCACATTAACAACAAAAAACCTAAAATATCTTTGTCACTACGTTGCCATCACTATTACAACCATTATTCTCGTTATGTCTTTCTTATTTTCAGTGTTGTACCTCCGTCGCACCCATGCCGTTGTTGTATCATGTCGTTACTACACCTCATTACAGACAAAGGTATGACCATCACGATCGAAGGTGATTCCATTGACTCGGAACTCATTCTTTTTTAGAATTTTGGTGAGCATGTGATTGAACTCAATATCATCAAGTTTTCTGACGAAGGCGACATTGTCGCTGAATCCTGTGATGACGATGATGACATTATCAGGAGTGTTATCGAGGTCTTTAGGAAGCATGAAGCCTCCAAAGAAAAAGCGGATGAAGAGAAAGAGTCAATAGTTGGATTTGATGGAAATTATATAATTTTATAATTTTTTCTCTTTTAAATAGTGTAATCTAAAAAAAACCTCCATATGGTTTAATATGTAATTTTTCTAGAATAAATAATCGAAAAAGAAAAATAAATGTTTATATAATATTTTGAAAAGTATCTTATATTTTTTTAAAAAAAATTATTCTGAAAATTTTATTTAAATGACTTTTCAAAATAAACAATTCAAAAGTCGCTATTGAAACATACTAAAAAAAAAATGTAGAACGGTGTTTTTAAAAAGCTTTCGGCTAATCAGGTTAAAGCTAGCCCTTCTTGATTCGAAATCCCTACAACCTCATTGAATATATAAAATACAATTTTATTGGAAAAAAAAAAGAAAACAACACTAAAAACCTTCACTCATTCACAAATTACTTTGGTGACAAATTAAATTGTATAATTTTCTCCTGTTTATTGTCAAAAAAAATTATTGTTTGCTTTCTATATATTAAATAATAGAAAATACAGTCCTGTAATTTAAATAATAGTAAAATTCGGTATCAACATTATCTTAAAGAAAATATCTGCCTAGGAAAATAGTAATAATAAGTTTTTACTCTATCGCCGGCACTGCACACGAACACAGCATCATTGAATCTGTAAATAATTTAATCTAAAATATAGAGACAACCCACACCAATAATCAATCCCCTGAAGAGATTCCTTGTCCCTGCGGCTTAATTACACGGTGAAAATGATTTTGACAACTTCTGACTTGTATTAAAAATAATACGAAAAGAAACTAAAAAATATTTTGAAAAACCTTTGTTAGAGCGAAAACGAAAGAGTCAGAGGAAGAAAACGGCATCCACCAAATGTTTTGTCTGACTCTAATCTACTCCAACAAACCAAGTAGAGTAGTGGTGTCTGACCGGTAAACTTTGTTTCCCGCGTTATCATTACCCGTTCCAACCAATCACCATTCCATATTCATATTCTTTTCTTCTCCATTCTTCTCTGTTTTCTTTCCTACCACTCCAACTCCAAGACCCTTTCAAACTTCACCATCATCACATCACAATCACCACAACTTTAACTAACCACCTCATTTATTCATTCATTCTCCTCATTCCAACCATTTCCACCACCATGTCCCTCTTTCTCTTTCTCTTTCTCTTTCTCCTTCTCCTCTTCTTCCCCCTCTCCCTCTCCCAACCCAGAGGCCTGCTCATAAACTGCGGGGCCCAATCGCCGGCCCAATTCGATGACCGCACATGGCTCCCCGATTCGGGCTTCGTCTCTTCGGGCTCGCCCAGAACCCTCACCTCCCCTGTTCTCGTCCCCACTCTGCAAACCCTTCGCTCCTTCCCTCGCCAAGTCAAGAAGCACTGCTACAATGTTCCCGTGTACCGCGGCGCAAAGTACTTGGTGCGCACCACCTACTTCTACGGTGGAGTCAACGGCGACGACCACCCTTCGCCCCCTGTATTTGACCAGATCCTCGATGGGACCCTCTGGAGCGTGGTCAACACCACTCGAGATTACGCCGCCGGAAACTCCACCTTCTACGAAGGGGTCTTCTTGGCCCAGGGGAAGATCATGAACTTCTGCATCGGTTCCAATACTTACACCGATTCTGACCCCTTTATCTCTGCTTTGGAATTCTTGATTCTCGGGGATTCTCTCTACAATACCACCGACTTCGCCAGCTTTGGCCTTGCATTGTTTGCTCGCCACAGTTTTGGATACTCCGGACCACCCATTCGGTTTGTTTGTCCTTTTCATGCTCGCACTGTTCAATGCCTTTTTTAGTTTTGTTCATTTAGTAGTTTTTTTTTTCCTTTTCTCTTTTCTCTGTCGCAAGAAAAGAAAGTAACCTTTAAAGAGAGGGTTGCAGCTTACGGATTAAATTCCGAACAGAAATTGGTTATAATGTAATGAAAATGTAATTGTTTATTATGATGTTTTCCAGTTACAAAGGAAAATGATAATTAAGAGAATTAATATGGAGCCGTTTCTTAACTTGATAATTGAAAGAAATTTATGATATCAGATAAATTTAGGGATTTTGGTACAGTTTCATGATGACAACTCATTCATCCAAAACTAATTGTACCATAACCTCTAAATTTATCAGGTATCATATCGACTCGAATTAATTAAACTCTTTTCATATATAAATAATCACGGATAATGTATTGGACTTTATAAGTCGCTTTTTACTATGAAACATTACCTTTGTGTTCTTTTTTATTTGTTGTTTCACTGGTCTCTGATGCAGAATTCTGGGTTTTTTTGTTGTTGTTCAGGTATCCTGATGATCAGTTTGACCGTATATGGGGGCCTTTTGGGCAGAGTAGTTCTGCCATAGCAAGCACTGACAATGTTTCTGTTTCTGGTTTTTGGAATCTTCCACCTGCAAAAATATTTGAGACGCATATAGGATCTGAACAATTGGAGTCCCTGGAATTGAGATGGCCTACAGCGCCACTTCCAAGCTCTAAATACTACATCGCTCTATACTTTGCCGACAACACTGTTGGATCAAGAATTTTTAACATAAGCGTAAATGGTATTACTTATTACCATAATTTGGTTGTGAACCCAGCAGGCTCTGTTGTATTTGCCAGCCAGTGGCCTCTTTCTGGTCCCACTACAATAACTTTCACCCCTGTTGCAAGTTCAACCTGGGGCCCCATAATCAATGCTGGTGAAGTTTTTTTTCTGCTGCCACTTAAAGGAAGAACTTTAACTCGAGATGGTATAGCTTTTGATTTCATGTTTTTTTCTTAACTCTGGGTCATTTCTGAAATAATCTTACTTTTGACATTACATCTTCGCCAACAAGAAAATGTAAGTTTCTAAGCACAGGATAGAAAATATATTCCTCCAGTGACACTGTCTAGCAATATATCCTAAGGTCTTTTATGTCACTAATCAAAATTGCAAATTTTAAAATTTTATATGAGCAACGGCCTCATATTAAGATACAGTTGACTGAAGAAGACCTAGACCAAAACGACTGGAGGAGATGTGTTTTGCACTTTTTTTATGAGAGAAGGGGGAGAGAATTTTTTTTGAAGAGACGAGTTTTTTTTATGAATGATGGGAATAATTGAAGATAAGCATCGTATAGGTCAGTATACTGTCACTGTAAGAAAGATTTTGAAAATAGACAAATTTGTAGTGAGAAGTGTAATGAATGCCATTACTACTCTTACAATTACCACTATTTTAACCCCAGTTTTGTTTTCCTTCTCACATCAAAGAAAAAATCTCAATCTTTTTTTCTGGGGGTGGAGGTTGAGGCCTGCTCCTGGTTGACTGGTTGTTCTTTATTTCAAGTCACAACATTTCCATCATAATTGTAGTGCGCTTGTACATTAATTGTAGACATGCAAGGTCTTTAAAAGGGTAACTTTCTTTTGACAGTTATCGCGTTGGAAAAACTAAAAGAGAGCCTTCGAAATCCACCACTGGATTGGAATGGTGATCCTTGTATGCCTCAGCAGTACTCATGGACTGGCATCACATGTTCTGAAGGACCACGTATCCGTGTAGTGACTCTGTAAGACCAGACTTGAGTTGTTATAGCACATGGTATCCTGTCCTTTCAGTTCTACTGTGCTGTGTGAATGAATAGCTTACTTATGATTTCCTTTTTTGTTCAGAAACTTGACAAGTATGGATCTTTCCGGATCTTTAACGCCTTCTGTTGCCAATATGACAGCCCTGACTAACATGTAGGTTCTTAAGTTTACGTATATCATCACTTTATGAAATTTAGTATTTGAAATTCTCTGATGAGTAAATCATTGCCTTTCTTGCAGCTGGCTTGGGAATAACAGTTTAACGGGACAGATTCCTGACCTCAGTTCACTAAAGATGTTAAAGACACTGTAAGTTTTTACTTGGCGTGTGTGTGTATTTTTAAGTGTGACATGATAGTTTATCTTTTAGCATATGGTTTATCTCACCCAAAAAAACTTCAATGTATTCATGGAGCTCAGTATTTGCATATTGTTATTTTATTTTAAGGCACTTGGAAGACAATCAATTCAGTGGAGAGATACCCTCATCCTTAGGGGACATCAGCAGCTTGCAAGAAGTGTAAGTTGTACCCTATTCTAGATATACTAGAGGTTACAAGCAAATTGTGTTTTTTTTTTTGTGCTATTTGAATATGTAAAAAATTTCCCTACAAGCCTCCTTCTTTTTTCCAATTACGTTTTCATACCTTCAATTATGTCTGGAAAATTAAGTCAACCTATAAAACTGTATTGATTATTATCATTATGAGTTTAGTTATATAAGTAATCTCTACTTATTATTTTGTGATGCTTGATTATTAGATTAGTAAGAATCAGAACAGACATTTGTTAAAAGCTAAACGAGTTTTGGTTTTGGCCTGATAAATACGTATGGCGAGGAAAAAACAAAGTGAATTTGACGTCTATTGAAGAAAGAAGAGACTTGATTCTTCAATCCTTGAATGCTTTGGTTCTGATCAATCTAAGAAATTTCCCCATATGAAATTTCACTTATAAGGAGAATTTAGTTTCTCAATATTTGTTGACTAGAGAATTCGAGTTTGTTGATCTTTATTACTTGGTTAGACATGAGTAATCTCCATTACATGTCCCTATACTTGTCTTCCTTTCCATATTTGTTTCATGTTACCTGATGATTGGCCCCCCTCCCCCATTTGTTTGTTGCAGATTTGTACAAAACAACAATTTGACTGGTCCAATTCCAGCCAGTCTCATTGGAAAACCAGGACTGAATGTCAGGTAAGTAAAGACCTATCTCTTCTTATTGTCAGCATCAATCACTGTTGCTGTTTTACTGACTTGAGCTTATTTATTATCAACAGAACTTCTGGAAATAATTTCTTATCGCCTCCGGCATCTTGAGCGATTTTATTTCCTTCTAATGTAAAGATGAAGACTATCCCTTTTTCAAGAAATTTTTGTTCTTTTACTGCTTAAGAAGATTGTTCTAATTCTCTGGTGGAAGTTCTTCTTTGTCAACTCATCGACTGAAGATCAAACTTCATCTCAGCCTTTCCTTGCTGGAGGACAGACGGATTTCTTGTATTAACTTGGAGTGTACTTTCAGATTGGTCGTTCGTTTGACTCTCGCTTCCTTTCAAAATGGAATGTTATTTGAAATTGTATTATACAAATCCTTGTATAGTAATTATTATTGAAAATTTTGGTTTGTTTTTTCTTGTTTTTTCATAACTTGCTTTGTCTATTTTCATTCTTTTGTAACTTGTATCATGTTCTGATATTAGAGTAATCACCATGTTTTGTATTTTTAAACAATTGTTCATTGATGGTTTCTCTTAAGAAGTAGACCGAGTGAATTCTAGTATAGTTAAAAAAAGTGGGGATTAACAATTATATTAATATTTATGATTTCCTTTATAAAATATTGCACAAACATAAAATTCTTAAATTGCATAATGGACCAGAAAGAAAATGAAAGAGTTTATAAAGCTATAATTGAAAGTGATTGAATATAATAATTATAATTCTCAATTACCATCTAGTAGTGGAATTAAATGAGACTTTAAAATTAATATGCATTTCTAGTAGTGGAATTAAATGAGACTTTAAAATTAATATGCATTTCTCCTTCAAACATGGATTATATTACAAATTTTCTTTTGAGGTTAGATAAAGTTAATTTCTTAATTTTGATTATTAAAGAATTCAATCACAATAAATCATTTCCTTTATTAAAGTCATTTGACTCCCACAATGACATTAAGATTATAACAATGACAATCAAATGCAACAACTTCAAGTTGAAATCTTTAGTTGATTTAGTTTGTTTAAAAAAAGAGAATTTTTCGGAATAACATTCAATTTTAAAATCAAATACAATGATTCTTCTATTCTCAAACATTAAGCACAAAACCAAATCAATTAAGAACAGGATGTATTTCCATAACAAATCAAGAAATTATAAAAAAGTTATAATAATTTTCCAATTATATTATATCATTATACAAAGAATATAATGATAAACAACAAGTGAGAGTATTACAATTCTCCTCCCTATGACATTTATTTTTCTTTTATTTTTACTATCAGTAGATTGCATGATCAACAATTACTTTTCTTCACTTTAAAAGTTTTACATGTGTTAAACACATTTATAACCCGACTAGCAAATCTTTAACTTAAAATATATATTTTTTTAAAATATATTCACTTAACGATTTTTATCTCCGCTCAACACTTTGAAATTAAATTTTAGAGTATTATTAATCTTAATTTTACTCAGCATTAATTTTATGCCCTCAACAACGTACATGTGTTGACTTAAATCTTTCTATTGCATCAAAATCATGCAAACATATGCTAAAAAAAAATTCAGTAACTTTTCTAATAGTAAATATTCTAAAGTTTTAAGTGACAATTTTGTTTTATAAAAAATAATTCTATTTATATAAATTAAGTGCTTTAAGTCAAAACTAATGACAATTAAATTTCACATTTATACGTATACATATTGTACCTTTTTTCAATTTCCTTTACATTTTGTGGGTACGAGCATAAGATTTTGTTTATCGAAGTGAGATCTGAATCTTAACGTTTCTCTTATACCCTGTTTACTAAAATATAATTATAAAATAATAAAAAGATGGTACTTTTGGATTTTGGTGTGAAAAAAAGTGATGGAAATATTTTGTTTCCCCTTGCATGATAATGAGGTAGAAGTCACTTTAAAATACTTTCACATTATAAGAATGATTGGAAGTGAAACAACTTTTTTGTATTCGCAAATTAACTTTTTGTTTTCACGTTTCAACCTTTATTCTTTATATATGACCCATGCAAAATGTGAAACCCGATATTCACTTATTTCGGTGCGGGTACTTTATAAGTTATGTTCTTTCATTTGATATTTTATAAATTCAGTTTTTAAATCCAAGCACTTAATTTAATTTCAAAAATAGTTTTTTTGGTGGTTTTTTTAAAAAAGAAAAAAAAACAGAAGCAATATGTTTATTGTATACATTTATTTAAAATATAGTATTTAATTAACACGTGTTTTGTATAAAATAAATGTTTGTTTTTAAAACTAAGCGTATAACCAATAACTTTTAATATATATATATATATATATATATATATATATATATATATATATATATATATATATATATATATATATATATAT